>JAEEGF011857454.1_pt1 | contig 36217 bp, 27 predicted proteins | sample 9134171 | NCBI WGS metagenome assembly JAEEGF01 (sample SAMN16246542, study PRJNA631951) | gut metagenome | biome: gut microbiome; feature: rumen; material: AP-attached | host: Bos | place: Iran: Karaj | collected 2018-10 | reverse complement strand
TCCCCTTCGGCTGGTTCCGTCTCCTCAAATCCATGTTCTGGAAATACGAGGAAGCCCTTGAACTGCTGCTCATAGCAGTAGACAAGGAGTATCAGAACAAAGGCGTTCATGCGCTTCTTTTCAACGAGATCATTCCCAACCTTATCAACGGCGGCTTCAAGTACGGTGAGTCCAATGCTGAGATGGAGAGCAACAATGCTGTCCAGAACCTCTGGAACGACTACCGTCGTGAATTCAAGCGCCGCCGCAGAGTTTTCTCAAAGGAAATCTGATGAGCGCGTCGTCGGCAATGTTACCCCCGCTCCCGGAGCGGCTCAGACCCCGGACGCTGGACCAGTATGTGGGCCAGCGTCATCTTGTGGGTGAAGGCTGCGTCCTGAGGAGGATGATTGAATCCGGCAATCTGTCGTCCTTCATTCTCTGGGGCCCTCCAGGCGTGGGAAAGACTACGCTGGCACATATTATTGCCTCTACCCTTGACAGGGAGTTCTATACGCTTTCTGCAGTTACTGCGGGCGTAAAGGACGTGAGGGACATCTTTGAAAAGGCGGGGCGCTCTTCCCTTTTTAACCAGAAGGGCGCTCCCATCCTTTTCATCGATGAAATACACCGCTTCAACAAGGCCCAGCAGGATGCCCTTCTTGGAGCCGTGGAAAACGGCACCATCGTCCTTATAGGCGCAACTACGGAGAATCCCTCCTTCGAGGTCATCACTCCCCTTCTGTCCCGCTGCCAGGTATTCGTTCTCAAGTCCCTGGAAAAGGAAGACCTCCAGACCCTTCTGGACCGGGCTCTCCGCGAGGACGTCCTCCTTAAGGAGAAAAGCATAAAGGTGACGGAAACTGAGGCCCTGATGCGTTACAGCGGCGGTGATGCAAGGAAGCTTCTGAACGTCCTGGAGATTGTCGTCGACGCCCAGGCCGGAAAGAAGCAGGTACTCATTGACAATGCCACCGTAACCGCCTCCATACAGGAGAACATGGCCATATACGACAAGGACGGGGAGATGCACTACGACATCATTTCGGCCTTTATAAAGAGTATCCGCGGGTCCGATCCCAATGCCGCCATCTATTACCTTGCCCGGATGATAGACGGTGGCGAAGATCCTCTTTTCATTGCCCGCCGCCTTTGCCTTTCGGCCTCGGAAGATGTCGGCCTGGCAAATCCCAACGCGCTTCTTCTGGCAAATGCATGCTTTGAGGTAGTGTCCAAGATTGGTATGCCGGAAGGCCGCATTCCCCTTGCGGAAACAACAGTCTATCTGGCGTCCTCACCAAAGAGCAACGGCTCATACATGGCAATTGAGAATGCCCTGGCGCTGGTTAAGGAAACAGGCAACCTGCCCGTTCCCCTACCCATCAGAAACGCCCCCACAAAGCTCATGGAAGAGCTTGGCTACTCTGACGGCTACAAGTACGCCCATGATTATCCCGGGCATTTTGCAGACATGGAGTTCCTTCCGGACCAGATAAAGGGAACCGTGTTCTACCAGCCGCAGCAGAACAGGCACGAGGATGCGCTCCGTGTCTATCTGGAGGCCTGCTGGCCAAAGTATTATCCAAAGAATCAGAAAGGATAGCCGACGCCGAAATGAATGGCGAAATTGTCCGAGGTGAGCCACGCCTTGGGCGCAATCCATCGTGAACCTTCCGGCAGCGCCGGATCGTGAACCTTCATGCCTGCGTCAACGCGGATGAGGATGAGACTCAGGTTTACCCTGACTCCTATTCCCCAGTCGGCACCAAGGGATTCGGGGAAGGTCTTGAAATTGAATGCGGCTCCGTCAATATCCGACTTTATGTCCCAGATATTGCCTACATCGGCGAACAGGGCGCCTTCCACTTTCCAGAACATTGGGAAACGGTATTCTACGTTGGCCTCCAGCTTCATCTCGCCTATCTGGCTGGGAATGGCGAATTCTTCCAGCATGGCCGATGTTCCCGGGCCCAGGGTCCTGGCCTGCCAGCCGCGCATGGACATTGCTCCTCCGCTGTAGAACTGCTTTTCAATTGGCAGGCTGAAGGAGTTGCCATAGGCATAACCGGCACCGGCCATGATGTGCAGCGCCAGGGCCTGCATGTCGCGGTAGCCGAAGCGGAAGACCTTTCCTGCCTGGAACTCTCCGCGAACATACTGTGAATAAGGCGTTTCCCAGATGGTTCTCTGGCCGGTAATATTCACAGGCATAAGGTTGTTGAACATGCTCACCACATTGCCGGACAGGTCTGCCCCTATCCTGAAATAGTGGTACGGGGTTGTGGGGACGGAAGAATTGTCCGTAGTATAATATAAGGTACCGCCTACACCTATGTCCAGGTGGTCCGTATATGCGTTGAAGATGAAAGGATTGCTCTTTGCGAGGCTGCTGAGGAAAGCGCTGTCAATGTTGAACAGGCGCACTATGTTGGCCTGGAACGGTGACAGCTGGTATGAAAGGCGGCTCCCCCACCGGCCCGTATAGGAAATGGCGGTAGAGATCATGGTCCTTTCGTATTCCGGGCGGTCCTGGTAGCTGAAGGAGGCGCTGATGTCTGTCCTGGGTATGTACGGGCCGTCAAAGAGATGGTTTGGAAGCCCCAGTGCCTTGGGGAAGCGGACGCTGGAAGAGACGCTAACTTCCGTAGAGTAGGCGCTGTCTCCGGGCTTGAACTGGAAGTTGCCCTTCAGGCCGATGTTAAGGATTTCCCCACCGTGGAAGACATTCTTGTGATAGTAGCTGAGCTGGGGGGAAATGCCAAACAGGCCGGTAGAGTTTACAGAGGCCTCAAGGGAGGTCTTGAAGCCCTGCAGACGGCCGTTCCTCAGGGAAATGTCGCAGTCTACCTTATCTTCCGCGGGGGTCATGTTGATGTTTACCCCGGAGAGCATTCCAACGCTTGCAAAACGGGAATACGTGGTGTTGATCTCCCTTTCATCGTATAGCTGTCCGGGGCGGAGCATATTCAGGTTCTCCAGCACGGACTGCCTTATCCTGAGCTGCTCCGGGCGGGAAATGGTAATCTCCCCTATTGTGTATTTCCTGTGCTCACTTGCCGACTCCGGGAGGTCTCCCAGGGCATAGTCCCGGATTTGCATCTTTAGCTTTGCCTTGCCGTCATGGGAAAGGGTATCGGCCTCAAAAGCGTAGAAATTCTTTGTGAACCCGTAGTAGCCTTTTGTCCTGAAATACTGGGCCGAGCGGGTTGCCTCCTGGTCCAGGGCATCCTCCGACAGGTACTGTCCTTTCTTGAGGGTGGTATTGGGAAGGTCTTCCTGGAAATCCTGCGCGAAGGTGCCATAGGACGGGACTTCATAATCTATGGAGCTGATGCGGTAACGCTTTCCCACGGCAATGTAGTACGTTACGAATACCTTCTGGCCCTTTACCTCCACCCGGCTTTCCACCTGGGAGCCGTAGTAACCGGTGCGCCTCAGATGATTTTCCATGCCGATGACGCTTTCCTGAACTTTGAAGGGATCGTATATCACCGGGGCCTCTCCCAGTTTCTGGATGAACCTGCCAAGGCCGGTCTCTCCCTTTCCGCCCAGGCTGTACAGGGACAGGAGCGGATTAATGCCGGCAAAATAGGTATTTGGCTTCTGGTTTATATAGGGCGCCAGGTCCGATGTGTGGAATGACGGATTGTCCGTGACTATCTTGCTTTCCCTCAGAAGATACTCCCCGTCCCTGAGGGACCGGGTGGTGCTGCAGGAGCAAAGCATCAGAAGCACTCCGAGGTATGTCAAAACTTTCCGTTTCATTCATGCAAAAATAACACTTTTTGCGTATATTTGTACACTATTTCTTGCTAACGGAACAATGAAAAACAAGTACATCGACCTTATTGAACAGACCTTCGACTTCCCGCAGGACGAGTTCATGGTTGCCGACGGCAATCTCCTGTTCAACGACATTGACCTGATGGATATCATAGAGAAGTACGGTACTCCGTTAAAACTCACGTACTTACCAAAGATTTCATCACAGATTCAAAGGGCAAAGCGCCTGTTCAAGGTTGCCATGGCCAAGGCCGATTATCAGGGAGATTACCACTACAGCTACTGCACCAAGAGCAGCCAGTTCTCCTTTGTGGTGCACGAGGCCCTGAAGAACGACATCCATCTTGAGACCTCATCGGCCTACGACCTGGACCTGGTGGAGGCCCTGGAGAGGGACGGTTCCGTGAGCAAGGAGGAGCTTTACATCATCTGCAACGGCTTCAAGCGTCCCCAGTATATCCAGAACATCGCCAAACTACGCAAGAACGGCTGGAAGAACATCATCCCCGTCCTGGACAACAAGAACGAGTTCGAAGACCTTGCAGACCTCATTGAAGAAGACACCATGATGGGCATCCGCATCGCATCGGAAGAGGAGCCCAACTTCGACTTCTATACCTCCCGCCTGGGCATCCGCTATTCGGATATCCTCAAGTTCTACAAAGACACGGTGGCAAAGTATCCCAACTTCCACCTCAAGATGCTGCATTTCTTCATCAATACCGGCATCAGGGACACCGCATATTACTGGAACGAGCTCTCCAAGTGCGTCAAGGTATACTGCGAGCTTAAGGCCATATGCCCGGAGCTTGACAGCCTTAACATAGGCGGAGGCCTTCCCAACAAGACTTCCCTGGCCCAGGACTTCGACTACGAGTACATGGTGGAGGAAATCATAAACCAGATAAAGGTCACCTGCAACTCCTACGGCGTCCAGGAACCGGATATCTTCACTGAGTTCGGCTCATTTACCGTGGGAGAGAGCGGCGCCACCATCTTCAAGATACTGGACATCAAGCAGCAGAACGACCGCGAGAAATGGTACATGATAGACAACTCCTTCATGACCTGCCTCCCGGATACCTGGGGCCTTAACCAGCGCTTTATCCTCCTTCCCGTAAACAAGTGGAACGACGAGTACCAGAGGGTATTCCTTGGCGGCCTCACCTGCGACAGCCAGGATTTCTACAATGCCGATTATCACGCCAACGCCATCTTCCTTCCCACCATCCGCAGCCGCAGGGAAAACCTCTATATAGGTTTCTTCCACACCGGCGCGTATCAGGAAGCCATTTCCGGCTATGGCGGCATCAAGCACTGCCTCATGCCCTCCCCCAAGCACATCCTCATAGACCGTGACAAGGAAGGCAACCTCACCACCTCTGTCTTCGCAGAGGAACAGAGCGCCGAGTCCATGCTCAAGATGCTGGGGTATAAATGATTACGTCATCTGAAATCAAGTTCATCAAATCATTATCACAGAAGAAATTCCGTGACAGTGTGGAACTTTTTGTGGTGGAAGGTGAGAAACTGGTCCAGGAGGCGCTTAACTCTGGATTTGAAGTAGAGAAAGTATATAGGAAAGAGGATATCGGTGAGGCCGCTATGGCCCGAATATCGGCCCTTTCCTCCCCTTCTCCGGTGCTTGCTGTCGTAAAACAGCCTTCCAGGCCTTTTAAAGCGCCTGCCCAGGGTCTTTATCTGGCTCTTGACGGGATCAGGGATCCGGGAAATCTTGGCACTATCCTAAGAATTGCCGATTGGTTTGGCATTGACGCAGTGTATGCGTCTGAAGACACTGTGGAGCTGTACAATCCCAAGGTTGTCCAGTCAACTATGGGCGCTATTTTCCGCATTCCGTTCTATACTGCGGACATTCCTTCGCTGTGCTCGTCGTACAATGGTAAGGTTTATGGCACCTTCCTTGACGGAGAGAACATGTATAAGAAGGAGCTTTCGGCCACTGGAATAATCGTCATCGGCAACGAAGCCAACGGCATCTCAAAGGAAACGGCCGCCTGCGTTACAGACCGCCTGTTCATTCCTCCATACCCTGCCGACGACCCCGGCTCCGAGTCCCTCAACGCCGCCGTCGCCACCGCCATCACCGTCGCGGAATTCCGCAGGCGCTAACGTCGTCGTTCCCAGCCTTTTTTGGGCGAGGTGTCATTATATTGGTGACACCTCGCCCGCATTATGTCCATTCTACTATACTCAGGGGCGTTTTCTATGGGCCAGGTGTGCGGGATGAAATGACACCTCGCCCAAATTATTTGATTATTTCTTAAATATTTTTAACTTTGTATGATTTAAGAAATCGAACTATTATTACATATTATGAAAGAATCCATCATCATTCTCTGCGGAGGCGGTCCTGCCCCGGGTATGAACACTGTCGTAATGTCAGTGGCCAAGACTTTCCTCACCAACGGTTATCGCGTTATCGGCCTTCACGGCGGCTACAGCGGGCTTTTCTCCAAGACTCCCCGCTTCGAGGACATCACCTTCTCCCTTGCAGACTATTACTTCAACAGAGGCGGTTCCTACTTCCAGATGTCCCGCTTCAAACCCAAGGATTCGGACTTCGAAGAGAACTTCAATCTCTCCCTCTTCCAGGACAACAACATCAAGCTCCTGGTTACCGTAGGTGGTGACGACACCGCCTCCACCGCAAACCGCATTGCCAAATTCCTTGAGGCAAAGCACTATCCCATCCGCAACATCCACGTCCCTAAGACCATCGACAATGACCTTCCTCTTCCTGGCAATGCCCCTACTTTCGGTTTCAACTCCGCCAAGGACGAAGGCACCCATCTTGCCAAGACCATTTATGAGGACGCCCGCACCAGCGGCAACTGGCTCATCATCAGCGCAATGGGTCGCAGCGCAGGTCACCTTGCCCTGGGGATCGGTGAGGCGACCCACTGCCCTATGACCATCATCCCCGAGATGTTCAACAAGACGGATATCACCCTGGACAAGATTGTGAACCTGGCAATCTCCTCCATCATCAAGCGCAAGATACTTGGCATCGATTACGGCACCATAGTGGTCGCAGAAGGCGTTTTCCACGACCTTGATCCCGATGAAATCAAGAACGCCGGCGTTCATATGACCTATGACGAGCACGGCCATCCGGAACTCGGCAAGATCTCCAAGGCAGTCCTTTTCAACGACATCCTGGACAAGAAGTTCAAGGAGCTCGGCCTCAAGGTCAAGACCCGTCCCGTGGAAATAGGCTATGACGTCCGCTGCCAGGATCCCATCTCCTATGACCTTTCTTACTGCACGGAGCTCGCAATGGGCGTTTATGACCTCTTTGCCCGCGGAGAAACCGGCTGTATGGTATACGTAGACCCTTGCGGAAACACCAACCCGCTGTACCTCAAGGACCTCCAGAATGCAGAAGGCAAGATTCCTCCGCGCCGTGTGGAGATAGAGAACGGCATCTGCCGCAACTACTACAACCACATCGCCCACTGCATCGCACCTGCAGATTACGAGGCCGCAAAGAAGTATGTCCCCAACCCGGAGGCCTACGACTTCAAGAAAATCCTCAACTGGTAATGAAAAGCATAATTTACCAACTGCTTCCACGCCTATGGGGCAGTGGTAAATTCTCCTCTCTCGACGCTGGGTCCCTTGACTACATCAAGGGGCTCGGTGCTCATTATATCTGGTTCACTGGTGTTATCCGTCATGCCACATCGGCAACGGAAAAAGTGGTGAAGGGTGATGCTGGAAGCCCCTATGCCATAACCGATTATTTTGACGTAAACCCCTATCTTGCAGACAATAAAGCCCGCAGGATGAAAGAGTTCCAGGCGCTTCTGGAGCGCACTCACGATGCCGGGCTAAAAGCCATCATAGACTTTGTCCCCAACCACGTTGCAAGGGAGTACAGGGGCGTTCTTGGAAAGGACGACGACACCTCCGTTCACTGGAAGGCAGAAAACGACTTTTTCTACTATCCCGGTGAGGATCTCAAGCTTCCGGTTAAATCATCTTACAAAGAATTTCCGGCAAAGGCTTCCGGCAACGCTTTCACAAGCACCCCGGACATCAATGACTGGTGGGAGACCATCAAGCTCAACTACTGCCCGTGGCATACCGCCACATGGGACAAAATGTACGATGCCGTACGCTTCTGGGCCCTCAAGGGAGTGGACGGTTTCCGCTGCGACATGGTGGAGCTTGTGCCGCCGGAATTCATGCAGTGGCTCATCCTGGAAATCAAGCGGGAATTCCCTTCAGTCATTTTCATAGCAGAGGTCTACCAGAAGGAAAAGTACCGGATGTACATAGATGAAGTTGGCTTTGATTTACTATACGATAAATCCGGTTTATACGACACTTTAAGGGCTGTTACCTGCAGCAATGCTTCAGCAAAAGGAATCACCTGGAACTGGCAGTTCCTGCAGGACCTCCAGCCCCGCATGCTCAACTTCCTTGAGAACCACGACGAGCAGCGTCTCGCCTCCGATTTCTTTGCCGGAAATCCGGAAAGCGGCAACGCTGCGCTGGCGGTTTCACTGCTTCTGAACACCGCTCCCTTTATGCTGTATTTCGGCCAGGAACAAGGCGAGAGAGGAATGGACTCTGAGGGCTTCAGCGGCCTTGACGGGCGCACCAGCATCTTTGATTGGAGTGCAAGGCATTTCGGCCCCGGGGAGGTTCTTCCCACATACAGGCAACTCCTTGATCTTGCGAAGCTTCCGGCTTTCAGGGAGGGCAATACCTTCGACCTCTGCTACTGCCAGGACGGCGCTTTCAACCCGGACCGTCATTTTGCTTGGCTCCGTTCTGACGGTAAGGAGTGCTACCTCATTGCGGCCAACTTTGGTCCCAAGGCCGATATTACCCTCCGCATCCCGCCCGAAGCCCTTCAATACCTTGGTATCAAGGCTGTAAGAACGGTGTACAGCGTCACAATTCCGGGTAAGGATTACGCGATTATTACTGTAGAATAATGTTGTCATTGCAGTGATTTTTCATTATCTTTGCCTAATATGGATAAACTGCATGCACAAAGGCGTATAGAAGAGCTCAAGGCCGTTCTCCGCGAGAACAGCCGGCTTTACTACGTAGAGAACGCTCCCGTCATGAGCGACTACGAGTACGATACCCTTATGCATGAGCTGGAAGCACTTGAAACAGAGTATCCTGAGTATGCAACACCGGACTCCCCCGCCCGCCGCGTAGGCAGCGACCTGGAGTCCGGATTCCGTAAATATCCGCACAAGTACCCCATGCTCTCCCTGGCAAACACATATTCCCTGGAAGAGGTGGAGGAGTTTGCGGACAGGGTGGCAAAATCCATTTCCGACGAATTCACCTACAGCTGCGAGCTTAAGTTTGACGGCACCGCCATATGCCTCACCTACCGTAACGGAACGCTTTTCCGTGCCCTTACGCGCGGAGACGGCGTGCAGGGAGACGATGTCACCGCAAATGCCCGAAGGATTGGGAACATTCCCGTAAAACTCAAAGGAGAAGGCTGGCCGGAAGAGTTCGAGATCCGCGGAGAGGTCCTTATGCCATACGAGTCATTCGAGCGCCTGAACCATGAGAAGGAACTTCAGGAAGAGCAGCCCTTTGCAAATCCCCGAAATGCGGCAAGCGGTTCCCTCAAACTTCAGGACCCTGAAGAAGTGGCCCGCCGCGGCCTTTTCTGTACCCTGTATCACATTCCTGCAGGCCAGGTAGACTACCCCACCCATGACAGCGCCCTGGAGGCCGCCGCATCGTGGGGGCTCCCGGTATCGGAACACAGGCGCATCTGCCGCAATATATCTGAGATAGAGCAGTTTATCTCCTACTGGGACACTGAAAGAAAGAACCTGCCTTACGCCACGGACGGCATCGTCATAAAAGTAAACCAGCTGGACATACAGACCAGGCTTGGATATACCGCCAAGAGCCCCCGGTGGGCAGTGGCATACAAATACAAGGCAGAACAGGCCCTTACACCCATACTTTCCATCGATTACCAGGTTGGCCGCACCGGTGCTGTAACCCCTGTGGCCAATCTGGAGCCTGTTTTCATAAGCGGAACCATGGTTCGCCGCGCCACCCTTGTGAACGAGGACCAGATACGTTCGCTGGACATCCATGAAGGAGACTGGGTATACGTTGAAAAAGGCGGTGAGATAATACCCAAGATTACGGGCGTTGAAGAGTCAAAACGCCAGAGCGGGGCGCTTCCTCCGGTATTCCCCAAGGTCTGCCCGGACTGCGGCACTCCCCTTGTGCGTGAAGAAGGCGAGGCCAAGTGGTTCTGTCCCAACTCGTCGGGGTGCCCCACGCAGATAAAAGGCCGTCTGGAGCACTTTGTGGCCCGCAAAGCCATGAACATCCTTTGTGGAGAGGCCACCATTGATCAGCTCTATTCCAAGGGCTTCCTCAAAACCCCTTCAGGTTTCTACAGCCTTAACAAATACCTGCTCCTTAACCTTGAAGGCTGGAAGGACCGCTCTGCTGAGCGTTTCCTGGACTCCGTAAACGCTTCCAGGAACGTCCCGTTTGAAAGGGTTCTCTTTGCCGTGGGAATCCGCTTTGTGGGTGAAACTACTGCCAGGGACATTGCCCGCCACTTTGGGAGCATGGATGCCATTGCGGCCGCATCTGAAGAAGATCTTCTGGCCGTCCCGGAGGTGGGAGACGTCATTGCAAAGAGCATATTCAACTTCTTCCGCACGGAGGACAACATTGCGGAGATTGAGGCTCTGAGGGCAGCCGGTCTGCGTTTTGAGCTTGGTGAAAAGGCCGCAAAGGCCTCCGATTCCCTTGCTGGCAAAAGCATCGTCATAAGCGGAAACTTCTCCATATCCAGGGACGACATGAAAGCCCTTATAGAAGCCAACGGAGGCAGGAACAGTTCTTCCGTGAGCGGAAAGACGGATTACCTCCTTGCCGGAGAAAAGCCCGGTCCTGAGAAAATCAGAAAAGCAACTGAACTTGGCATTTCCATTATAGACGAAGGTACTTTCATGACGATTATTTCACAAAGAGCCGTACCTTCTCCTGAGGACATTGAACCTACACTGTTCTGATGAAGAAGTTCTTTCATAGGATAAAGGTCCTGATCCGCTGGATGTCCATCTGGATCAAACGCATCACGCGCTTCCTGGCCCATGACATATGGTTCCTCAAGGAAGAGGATTTCACCAAGTGGAAAGGCCGTCTGGTCCGTGACCTCAAGACCGTGATCCTCATGTACAACACCTTCATCGACCAGAAGATAGGATACCAGATTACGGCCCTTGCCTACAGGAGCATGCTCTCCGTGGTTCCCGCAATTGCAATCGGGTTCTTCCTCACGGACGGCATAGGCCTCCGAGACAAATTCGCAGAGGTCCTGTACGCAAACCTCAGCTCCGACCAGCAGATAATCGACAGTCTGCTCCAGGCGGCCGACAACATTGTGGTCACTGCAGAATCAGGCCTGTTCGGCTTCCTGTCCATGGGCTCGTTCATCTGGATTGTACTGTCGCTTATGATGACGGTCCGGAGGGTGTTCAACAATGTCTGGAAGGTGGACAGGGAACAGAGTTTCCTTAAAATGATAGGGGTAATCATAGGTATAACCATCCTCTCCCCTTTCGTGGTGATTCTTTTCTTCACCGGATCCGTGGTCTACTCCAATGTTCTGGACCTTCTTTTCCCCAGTCAGTTCTTCCTTTCCGGGGAGTTCAAGTCGTTCCTTTCATGGGTGCTGTTCGCCGCCCTGAGCGTACTTGTGATGGCGCTTATGTTCAAGTATATACCGGGAACCAAGGTTCAGATGAGGCATGCGTTCAAAGGCGCGCTGGTCTCCGGCATAGCCTTTACCGCCGTGCAGTACCTTTACCTTGAAACCCAGGTCATGGTTGCAAAGCAGAGTGCCATCTACGGTGTCCTGGCTGCGCTTCCGCTGTTCATGGTGTGGCTTAACCTGGGATGGACAATCATGCTTTACGGGGCGGAACTGTCCTATGCCTTCCAGAATGTAGACAAGCACAGCGTCTCCACCGAAGACATAGACAAGATGAATGAAGACGCTCTCCGTGCCCGCAGGGAGAGATTACAAAATACAATGAAGAAGATATGAGTTTTTCCCAGTTCAACGAAGACGATTTCAGGCTCATAGAGAATGACTGGAAAGTCCTTGAGGAGGCCGCGTCCAGACGCTGCGCCAACGACGAGGAAATGGAAGTCGTACGCCGTGCCTTCGCCTTTGCAAATGCGGCCCACATGAATGTAAGGCGCCGTAGCGGGGAGCCGTACATGCTCCATCCCATTGCCGTTGCACAGATTGTAGTGGACAAGATAGGTCTGGGATACAAATCCATATCGGCCGCCCTGCTTCATGACGTCGTGGAGGACACTGACACCACGGTAGAAGACATCAGGGAAGCCTTCGGCAACAAGATCGCCTCCCTGGTGGAAGGCCTTACCAAGATCAAGAACGTCCTGGACACGGAGCAGAAGACAAAGGGCACGGACATCTCCCACCAGAGCCTCCAGGCAGAGAATTTCAAGCGTATCCTCCTTACCATGAACGACGATGTGCGCGTCGTCCTGATAAAACTGGCGGACCGTCTTCACAACTGCCGCACCATAGAGCACATGCCAGAGCACAAGAGGGACAAGATTCTCTCCGAGACCATGTTCATCTTCATCCCCCTTGCCCACAGGCTTGGCCTTTACAGCATAAAGAGCGAACTGGAGAACATCTGGCTCCGTTACAAGGAACCGGAGGCTTACGACGAGATTAAGGCACGCATCGACCACAGCATCGCAGAAAAAGGCCGGGAGATGGAGGAATTCTGCATCCCCATTGAAAAGGCCCTCACCGATGCCGGTTTCAATTTCGAGATTAAGAAAAGGGTAAAGACGCCGTACTCTGCCTGGCACAAGATGCAGGTCAAGCAGATTCCCTTCGAGGAAGTCTATGACCTTTATGCCATCCGCATCATTTTCGACCCCGAGAATCTCTCCAAAGAGATGGAAAGGGAGCAGTGCTACAGGATATTCTCCATTATTACGGGTATATACAGGTATATGCCGGAGCGCCTGAGAGACTGGGTAAAAAGGCCAAAATCAAATGGTTACGAGGCTCTTCACTGCACGCTGCTGTCCAATTCCGGAGTATGGGTGGAGGTCCAGATCCGCACCCGCCGTATGGACGACATCGCAGAGAAAGGCATTGCCGCCCACTGGGCCTACAAGAAGAACGGCTACATAGGAGAAGGTGAAAACGAGATGGATCTCTGGCTCTCCCATATAAAGGAGATACTGGACAATCCAGATGTAAACGCCCTGGAGCTCCTTGACATCATCCACAACGACCTCACCTCCGCAGAGATCTACGTCTTCACCCCCCGCGGAGAGCAGCGGACCATCCAGAAAGGCGCGACAGCCCTGGATTTCGCATATCTGATCCACACGGAAATAGGCAATGCCGCCATCGCGGCCAAGGTTAACCAGAGGCTGGTCACCCTTAACCACGTCCTCAAGACCGGAGACAAGGTGGAGATCATAACGGCGGAGGACGCTCACCCGCAGGCAGAGTGGCTTTCCTTCGTCACCACCCACCGGGCAAAGACCATCGTCACCGATTATTTCAAGAACGAGCGCCGGCAGACATCGGATTTCGGCCGGAAGATGCTGGAAGGCCATCTTACCTCCCTTGGCCTCAAGGCCGATGAGGCCGCATTCCAGAAGGTGGAAGCGGCTTTCGGGGCGGAAAACCGGGAAGACCTTTTCTTCAAGATAGGTATCGGCGAGTATTCCCTGAATAATCTGGAGGGAAGGCTTGTGAACAAGGGAAACAGGGTTTCCTGGATACGCCGCGTCCTTGGTATAAAGGAAGAGGCAAGCACCAAACCGGAATCGGACACGATAATCATCGGCGGAGGTACCGGTTTTGCCATTGCAAGCTGCTGCAATCCCATTCCCGGAGATCCCGTTATTGGCTTCAAGGCACCTGACGGCACCATAACGGTTCATAAGAAGAGCTGCAACGTGGCGGAGAACATTGCCGCTGTGCACGGAGACTGGGTTGTTGTTCCCAAGTGGCAGGAACAGGCGGAGGACCATTCCTTCCTGGTGCGCATCTCCCTTCGCGGCCTGGACCGCAAGGGGCTTGTAAACGAGCTCACCAGCTACCTTTCAATAGTGATGGGCATCAATATGAGGCAGCTTACCCTGAAGGCCGATGGCGGGGTTTTTGAAGGATTCATAGACATGTATGTCAGTTCCCGGGAGATCCTGGACAAGATGATAAAGAAACTCACGTCCATAGAGGGCATAGAAAACGTATCCCGTACCGCACTATGAAACTGAGCAAGTTCTTACCACTCATACCTGCAGCCATGGTCCTTGCGGCCATGATGTTCCCGTCGGGCTGTGCAAATACAACCACACCGCCTACGGGAGGGCCGAAGGATACAATTCCTCCGGAGATTACAAAGATCTATCCCCTGCCGGGCGCCGTAAATGTACCGGTCCACAAGACCAAGGTACGTTTTACCTTCAACGAGTACGTCAAGATCAAGGACGCAAACGGGGTGTTCCTCTCCCCTCCTCTGGAGAAAAAGCCGAAGGCCGTAATTAAAGGAAAGAGCGTGGAGGTCACGTTCGAGAGCGACCTTGACTCCAATACCACCTACACCCTTGACCTCACCGGCGCAATAGCGGACAATAACGAGGGCAACCTCTTCCAGGGTTATACCCTTGTGTTCTCTACGGGCAGCCAGATAGATTCCATGTGCCTTACCGGCATGGTACAGGACTGCAATACCCTTATGCCGCTGAAGGGCGCCACGGTGCTCCTGTACAAGGACCAGTCAGATTCCGCCGTCTTCCTCAAAAGGCCGGTTGCCGCAGCCAGGACCGACGACTGGGGCTACTTCAGCATACGCAACATCCAGGATACGGTATATCGCGTATATGCCCTCAAGGATGCCAACAACAATAACATGTACGAGCCGGAAAACGAGTCCGTAGCGTTCCTGGATACGCTGTTCCGCCCGCGCATCGTCTATAACGACAGCATCTACGAGTTCAAGAAGTTCGACATGAAGGACACCGCCCTCTGCCTTGCACGTAAGACTGACATTGAACTTAACGTATTCCGTGAGAAGCCTACCAAGCAGATGATTGTGAAAAAGGAACGCGTGGGTCTGCGTACGGCTTATCTCACTTTCATGGCACCCGGCACCACCATACACTCCATGCGCATCAAGGGTCTTCCCAAAGATAAACTCATTTCCCAGTTCAATCCTGTCAGGGACTCCCTTGAACTATGGGTAAACGACCAGCGCAAGATGCCGGATACCCTTCAGCTTGTGATCAATTACGACAAGACGGACACCAACGGTGTCCTGAAGCCTACGGAAGAGACCGTAAAGCTTGCCCTGGACAAGAAACTCAGGGCGGAAATGATGAAGAGCGCCTCTTCCCGCGACCGCAAGCACGAGGACACCATTGCCGTCATGACAACCACTGCCGATGCCACCACCATAGAGCAGTACGGCTACCAGATTGAATTCAAGTACCCTCTCATAGAAGAGGCCTGGGATTCCCTCAAGTTCCGTATGGTGAATCCTCGCCAGCAGGAGTCTGCCGGCAAGGTTAAGGTCACGAGGGATTCCACAAACCTCAGGAAGTACAGCGTGATGCCCGAGGAACCGTTCCAGACCGGTTACGACTATTTCCTCAAGATTCCCTACAGGCGTTTCCGCGACATAAACGGTTTTTATAACGACTCCACCGAGCTTAAGGTAACCCTCCCGACGGACGAAAAACTCAGTTCCATAACCCTGGAACTTTCAGGAGTAAACCAGAAGTATATAATCGACCTCCTGAACGACAAGCGGAACAAGGTTATCCGTTCCTTCGTCGTCAAGGAAGACGGCCCCGTGGTCTTTCCTTATCTCAAGGCAGGCACCTACTGCATAAGGATGACCCAAGATGTGAACAACAACAATCTTGTGGACACAGGTAACCTGCTTGAGAAGAAGCAGCCTGAAAAGGTGCGCTTCTTCAAGCTGGACGACCAGTTTATGATCAAGGTCCTTGAAAAGGCAGAGATGGTCTGGACCGCAGACATGGAGGAACTGTTCAGATGAGGAAGCTTCTTCTCATAGTGCCGGCCCTGTTTGTCTGGGTCTCTGCCCACGCCCAGATAGACCTGGACAAGGAGTTCTTCTCCCTTCCGGAAGAAGTTACAGGAGAGTATCTGGACAGCATGAAAATCCAGTCCGTGAAGCCAAACGACTACTGGGCCGTGGGTGTGTGGGGCGGTGCTTCCCTTCAGTATGGGTACTTCAACCCTCCCCGCTCGGTGAGATGGAATGTCCAGTATCCTGTATATGGCTTTTCGTTTATCCGTCACTACACCATGTTCGGCATTTTCCCCAACATGGGACTGGAGTTCGGCGCCCAGCAGAATTATGAGGGCTATGAATTCAAGGCCAACAAGGAAACCGGCAACCGCGCAACCGAGTCCGGTGCTTACAGGGTAAATATTAAGGTTCCGGAGGTCTTTTTCCTGACACACTTCCATATAGACATGGCCGACCGTTTCAAGATTCTGGCAAAGATTGGCCTTTACGGCGGCTACAGGCAGTCTATAGAGCGTGTCCTTGAGCCTTATTATGAAGCGTCTTCCTTTACTCAGTACGTCAATGAGTTCAGGGATTACGACAAGCGCTGGACCTATGGCGTCCAGGGCGGCCTGGGTCTTGGCCTTATGCTGGATCCTTTTGAATTCCACCTGAGCGTCCAGGTCAAATGGGGCTGGGAATCGTTCTGGAAACCGGACTATGCAAGCCCTTATTACTACCGCTTTGCCTATCCCCTGGACCTGGCACCTACTTTCGGCATCTATTATCAGCTTAGCCCCCGTCACGGTCACACACGCTCACAGCTGAAGAAAATGGCAAAGGAAATAGTGAATTATCGTTCTGCAGAATGAAAACCCTCACAGTAAAAGTTGGCGACGTCCTCATTGGCAGCGCCCATCCCATTGTCGTGCAGACAATGTGCAACACCCCTACCTCTGACATTGAAGCCACGCTTGCCCAGTGCCGCAGGCTTGCCGCAGCGGGCTCTCAGCTGATAAGGATTACCGTCCCTTCCCTCTCCGACGTTCCGCATATAGGAGAAATCCGCTCTGCTCTGCGCTCCGAGGGCATCTTTACTCCTATTGTGGCCGATGTCCACTTCTCTGCGGAGATAGCAAAGGCACTTGTCCCGGTTGTGGATAAAATCCGCATTAACCCGGGCAATTTCCATCCGGACCACCAGAGAGCCCGTGAGCTCTTCGGGGAATTCCTGGACCTCTGCAAACAGCATGGAAAGGCCATAAGGATAGGCCTCAATCATGGTTCTCTTGGCAAATATATAATAGAGAAATACGGCAATACCCCTCAGGCGATGGCCCTGGCTGCAATGGAATGGGTAAGGATGTGCATTGACAAGGAGTTCTACAATGCTGTAGTGTCCCTGAAGGCCTCCAATACCGTTGTCATGGTAGAGGCATACCGCGCACTTTCGCAGATGATGCAGCAGGAGGGCGTGGTTTTCCCCCTTCATGTTGGCGTAACAGAGGCAGGGAACGGCGACAGCGGCCGCATCAAGAGCTGCGTTGCCATTTCCACGCTTCTTTCCGAGGGCATAGGAAATACAATCCGCGTTTCCCTTACGGAACCGCCGGAGAACGAGCTCCCGGTAGCGCAGTATCTTGCCCACAGGTATTCAGGAGCGCCGGCTCCTGCTCTTTCGGAAAGGGAGGAGCTTATCCTCAAGGCATCCTGTGACTGGGGCGCTCCTCTCCTGAACAGGGAGGTTGACGATGTCCCCATAGAGGACCAGTACCTCAAGGACGAGCTTCTGCAGGCCTGCAGGCGCCGTTTTTACAAGCCGGAGTATATTGCATGCCCAGGCTGCGGACGCACCAGATATGACCTTGAAAACACGTTCAACAGGGTCAAGGAAGCCACATCCTGTTTCAAGGATGTAGTGATTGCCGTCATGGGCTGCATCGTGAACGGCCCCGGAGAAATGGCCGATGCAGATTACGGATACGTTGGCGAAGGAGACGGACTGGTTACCTTATATAAAGGAAAAAGCCCCGTTCTCCGTCACATTCCGGAGAGCGAGGCCGTTCAGAAGCTTGTAGACCTTATCCGTTCAAATCTGGCAGAATAGCTAGGACGGATTCCACCGCCTTCACCTTGTCCCCTACCTTGACTTTTATTTCCGCGTCAAGCGGAATGAAATGGTCTATCCTGGACCCGAACTTGATAACGCCGCACTGGTCTCCGCGGTTTTCCATGTTGCCGGGTTCAGAGTATGCTACAATCCTTCTGGCGAAGGTTCCGGCTATCTGCTTGAACAGAACCTGTCCGTACTCGTTTTCAAGGCACGAGGAGGCGTGCTCGTTCTTTTCCGAGGACTTTGGGTGGAATGCAAGCAGGTACTTCCCCGGGTGGTACTGGTAATAGACCACCCTGCCGTTAATGGGCCAGAAGTTGCAGTGAACGTCGAAGAAATCCATGTAGACAGACACCTGGATGCACTCCTTCTTAAGGTATTCTTTCTCGAAGACCTTTTCCACAATGACCACCTTGCCATCTGCGACCGACGTTACAAGACGGTTGTTGAGGGCGTCAGGTGCAGTGCGGTTGGGAACCCTGAAAAAGTAGGTTATAAAGGCCATGAAGCCCACCAGGAGCACTGCAATGGGAATGCAGATCCACAGGTTGTGGATGAAATAAGTGGTAAGGAAAATAAGTCCGGCGCATATGCACCAGCTTGTAAAGATGGTACCGTAGGAGTCGCTGTCAATCTTGATCCATTTCATACCAGTCCGTTTATTGCCAAATAGATAAAGCCGGCGGGAATTGCAAAGATAGCGCTGTCAAAACGGTCCAGAAGGCCGCCGTGACCGGGGATTATTGTGCCGGAGTCCTTGTAGCCGAAAGTGCGTTTCCACTGGGATTCGAAGAGGTCTCCGAATACCCCCAGGACATTCATTATCACTGCCAGCAGGAGGCAGTGCCAGATGGGAAAAGGAAACATGTCCACCCACCAGAGTATAACCGATGTTACCAGTGCCAGAAACAGTCCGCCCCAGAACCCGGCCCAGGATTTCTTGGGAGAAATGCTGGGGAAAAGCTTTTTCCCGCCTTTCTGGCCAAACAGCATCCCGAAGCAGTATGCTCCTACGTCGGAAGCCCAGATAATGCAGAAGAAAGCAACCATCAGTATCCCCTTGAACGTACCCTCGCGGAATACCACGAAGTTTGTCATGGCAAGCGGAGCGGCTATGTAGAGGATGCCTGTGTAGAGGAAGGAATTAAGCTTGAATTCGGTCTTGTCCTTCTCCAGGATGGTGGCAATCATAAGGGCCAGCAGCAGAAGAATATTGACTCCTATGAGCTTGTGCGGGAGGCCGTATCCCACGATGCCCAGGACGGTGAGGAACAGGCAGGCGCCAAGTGCAATTGCAATGTACTGTGCAGTTTTGTAATTGTTCCCCATGCTCATCCTGTAGAACTCCCACATCATGACAACCGTCATGAACAGGAACAGGACAGAATAAGCGATTGGATGAAAGAGGAGCCCTCCCAGCATTATTGCCAGGAAAAGGACTCCGAAAATGGTGCGCTTAACTGTTGTATTCATTTCTCATTATCCTCGAAGCGGTCTTCCTCCGCGGGTTTTGCCTTGGGTCCCAGAATTCTCTCAATGTCTTCTGCAAAGATAACCTCTTTTTCAAGAAGAAGCGCTCCAAGCTGCATGAACTGCTCCTTGTGGTCTGTGATTATCTTCAGGGAGCGTTTGTGAACGTTGTCCACGATGGATTTCACTTCCTGGTCCATCAGTTCTGCGGTTTTCTCCGAGTACGGCTTTACAAGGTTGTAGCCGCTTGCGCCGGTGGAATCGTAGAAAGACAGGGGGCCGATCTTGCTGCTCATGCCCATATACTGGACCATGCCATAAGCCATGCGGGTCATGCGCTCGAGGTCGTTGAGGGCGCCGGAGGAGATTTCTCCGTCCAGGACTTCCTCTGCGGCGCGTCCGCCTATGAGCATGCACATCTTGTCTATCATGGCAGTCTGTGTCCAGTTCTTGCGCTCTTCCGGCAGACTCCAGGTAAGGCCAAGGGCGTTGCCGCGAGGGATTATGCTCACTTTGAATACAGGGTCTGCATAAGGGAGAAGCCACCCTACAAGTGCGTGACCGGCCTCGTGATATGCCGTCCTGCGCTTTTCCGCGGGGGTAAGGATGGTATTGGATTTCCTTTCAAGACCGCCTATGATGCGGTCTACCGCATCCAGGAAATCCTGCTGCAGGACTTCCTTGTGATCCCTTCTGGCGGCGGTGAGGGCGGCCTCGTTGCAGACATTCGCAATGTCAGCTCCGGAGAATCCAGGTGTGTGCTTGGCCATGAACTCAACGTCGAAGTCTTCTCCCAGTTTAATGCCACGAAGGTGTACCTTGAATATCTCTTCCCTTTCCTTGAGTTCCGGAAGCTCCACATGAATCTGGCGGTCGAAACGGCCGGCGCGCATGAGGGCCTGGTCAAGGATGTCCGCGCGGTTGGTGGCTGCGAGTACGATGACTCCGCTGTTGGTTCCAAAGCCGTCCATCTCCGTAAGCAGCTGGTTCAGGGTATTCTCACGCTCGTCATTGGAGGAGAAACCTCCGTTCTTGGCGCGGGCGCGGCCCACGGCGTCTATTTCGTCGATAAATACTATGCAGGGAGCCTTCTCCTTTGCCTGGCGGAAGAGGTCGCGTACGCGGGAAGCACCAACGCCCACGAACATCTCTACGAAGTCCGATCCAGATATCGAGAAGAAAGGAACGTTGGCTTCACCGGCCACGGCCTTGGCAAGGAGGGTCTTGCCTGTGCCGGGAGGGCCTACCAGAAGCGCTCCCTTGGGGATTTTTCCGCCCAGGGAAGTGTATTTCTTGGGGTTCTTGAGGAAGTCCACTATTTCCATGACCTCTTCCTTTGCCCCGTACAGGCCTGCAACGTCCTTGAATGTGACCTTGACGTCACCTTTTTCCGTTTCACGTGCAGTGGATTTGCCGGTGTTGAACGGATTGAAGCCGCCTGCCCCGCCAGGGCCTCCTGGTCCCCTGTTCATTCCGCGGAACATGAACACCCAGAACAGGATGAGGATAAGGAGGGGCAGTATCATCTGGAAGATGTCTCCCCAGATATGCTCCTGGTTCTTCATTACAAGCTTGAAGCGGTCCGGAGCCTCCAGCTGGGCGTTGAGAGCACCGAAGGTAGTCTCGGGGTCGAATTTGGTGGATACCAGGAAATAGAAATGCGGAGCCCTTCTTGGAGGGACGCCACCGCGGAAGAGGTCCGTGTACTTTGCAAGGCGTTCCGGGCGTACTTTTACTTCTCCCTTGAAATCGTTCCTTACGAAGACTATTTCCTGAACGTCTCCCGAAACGACCATTTCCTGGACCTGGTCCCATTCTATCTTGGCGGGTTCCGAGGACCCCTGGTTCCTGAACAACATGTAACCTATTCCCAGGAATATCAGGAGATATATCCAGGAAAGGTTTAGGGTGAATGAGAATACTTTCTTTCCGTTCTTGTCGGAATTCTTCTTCTTGTCTGCCATCTGGCTCTACTTGGTTTCTTTCTTTACGGTTTTCTTGCGCTCCTTGTACTCTTTTCGCGGGACATCGGCCCAGAGGTCTTCCAGGCGGTAAAAGTCCCTGTATTCCTTAAGGAAGATGTGGACGACGATATTGCCATAGTCCTGGATGATCCAGAAATTGTTGCCCTCTCCCTGGGAACGGTACATCGTGTGACCTTCCTGGGCCATCTTTTCCGCAATGTTGTCTGCGATAGCGCCAACCTGGGTGGTGTTGGAACCGTCACAGACTACAAAATAGTCCGTGATTGCACCGTCAATGGCACGAAGGTCCAGGGAAACGACGTTTTCGCCTTTCTTGTCGATGATGGCATCGGCTATGAGCCGGAGGTCATGAGTAATCATAATATGCGCTTTGCTTTAATTATGCAAATATAATCAAAATTAACGCCACTGGCAATATGATGACAAAATGTCATGAGTTGCTAATTACCGTATTTATTTGTAACTTTGAAAGGATTAAAAACTCTTATTATGGATTCAGAAAGCGTTCTCAGGATTTTCAAGGAAATAACCACCATCCCGCGTGAGTCCGGCCATGAAGGCCCCATGACCGCGTGGCTTCAGGAATTCGCCGCCTCCCACGGCCTTGCATGCAAGACGGACAAGACAGGTAACGTCCTCATTACTAAAGAAGCTGCGCCAGGCAAGGAGAATGTGCCCACGCTGGTGCTGCAGGCCCATCAGGACATGGTCTGTGAGAAGAATGCCGGTTTCAACTTCGACTTCCTCACCCAGGCCATCCCCTATGAGATAGAAGACGGATGGATGGTTGCAAAGAACACCACCCTCGGGGCCGATGACGGAATCGGCATAGCGGCCTGCCTTGCCCTTCTGGAAAGCGACGCCCCTACGGGAAAGCTGGAATGCCTTTTCACCATATCGGAAGAGACCGGCATGGACGGCGCCTTTGCAATTGAAAAGGGCTTTTTCACCGGGAAAACCCTCATCAACCTTGACTCCGAGGACGAGGGCCAGCTCTTCGTAGGCTGCGCCGGCGGCATGGACACTACCGCCACCTTCGCTTTCGAGAGGGAAAGTCTCAAGAAGGGATCTACAATACTCTCCGTCAGGGTTTCCGGCGCCCAGGGCGGCCACAGCGGGGACGATATCAACAAGAACCGCTGCAATGCTCTCCGCGAGCTTGTCCGCTTCCTCTATACGGAAATGCAGTACGACTGGCAGCTTCTGAGCATAGACGGCGGAAACAAGCCCAACGCCATCTGCCGTGAGGCGGAAGCGGTCATCGCCGTACCCGGGGACGAGGTCCAGGACATGATTGACGACGTGAGCGCCTTCGACGCCCTCCTGAAGGCGGAGTACGCATCGTCAGATCCCGGCGTATTTGCATCGGCATCCCCCGCAGAGTGCTCCCTGAAGCCAATTGCGGAAGGTGACGCCGCAAACATAATCACCACCCTCCTCGCAGTTCCCCACGGCGTGGAAAAGATGTCTCCGGACATCCCAGGTCTGGTGGAAACGTCCACAAACCTTGCCGCAGTACATATCAATGACGACGTCCTGACGGTAATAACTTCGCAGAGGAGTTCCGTGGTCTCTGAGCTCCATGCAATGGCAGAGCGTGTGGAAGCATGCTTCTTCCTTGGCTCATTCGATGCGGAGCACCACGGTGAATACCCCGGCTGGAAGCCCAACCTCAAATCCCGTATCCTGGAGGTCTCAAAGCAGTCCTACAAGAAGCTCTTCGGCCACGATCCCCTGGTCCTTGCAATACATGCAGGCCTTGAATGCGGCCTTTTCCTGGAGAAATTCCCGGAACTGGACATGATTTCCTTCGGTCCCACACTCCGCGGCGTCCACGCCCCAGGAGAGAAACTGGAGCTGGCCTCCCTTGACAAGTTCGTAAAGCACCTTGAAGACGTCGTAGTAAACTTTTCGTAAATGCTTGTAGCCCCGTCAATCCTTGCCGCAGACTTCCTTCATCTGGAGAGGGACGTCCAGCTGGTCAATGACCATGCGGACATCTTTCACCTGGACATTATGGACGGCACTTTCGTTCCCAACATCTCCTTTGGTTTCCCCGTTGTGGAGGCCATTGCCGCCAAGGCGCAGAAACCTATGGACGTGCACCTCATGATAGTTGAGCCCTGGAAGTACGCAGAACGCTTTGCCAAGGCGGGCGCTTCCATGATAAGCTTCCACTATGAGGCGGCTTTGGACAGGAGCCGGGAGCTTATCGGCAATATCCAGTCCATGGGCGTGAAGGCCGGAATAGTCATTAATCCGGACTGCCCGGTAAAGAATATATTCCCTCTTCTTGACGTTGCCGATTTTGTGCTTATAATGAGCGTTTTCGCGGGTTTCGGCGGCCAGAAGTTCATCCCGGAGAGCCTGGACAGGATCAAGGCCGTAAGCGCCCGAATAAGGCATATCGGCCGGGATATTCCGATAGAAGTTGACGGAGGAATCGGCCCGGACAATGCGGCGGACGTTGCAGATGCCGGAGCTTCCATCCTTGTAGCCGGAAGCTCGGTATTCAAGGCTCCGGACCCGGTCCAGGCCATCCAGTTTATGAAAAATGCCCGCCGTTAGGCGAGCATTTTTGTTAAGCTTCCACGGGGACCGTAATCATTCCCTCTATGTCTTCCACCCACTGGCGGAAAAGCTTGTCGGTGGATTTAAGGTCCTGGACCGTAGTACAGGCGTGAAGCACCGTGGCGTGGTCCTTGCCGCCAAGCTCAGACCCTATTGTGGACAGGGAGCAGCTTGGGATGTGCGCCCTGCACTCAAACATGGCTATCTGGCGTGCCTGGACAATCTGGCGCTTGCGGGAAGACGAGAGCAGCATGTCGCGGGTTATGTTGAAATACTCGCAGACCGTTTCTACAACTGAATCAATTGTAACGGTGCTCTCCTTTTCCTTGACAATCTTGCCGGTGATGCTTTCTGCCAGTTCTACCGTAATTTCCTTGTGCGCGAGCGTGGCGTGCGCAAGAAGCGAAGTCAGCGTGCCTTCGAGCTCGCGGAAATTGGTGGTAATGCGCGTGGCCAGGAATGTGAGGACGTCTTCCTGGAGGGTGACGCCTTCTCTGGATGCGCGTGAGCGGAGCATTGCAAGCCGCGTTGCGAAATCAGGCTTTGAAAGCTCCACTGAAAGACCCCATTTGAAGCGGTTCAGCAGGCGCTCCTCGAAGTTTTCCAGTTCTGCCGGGGAACGGTCCGATGTAAAGATCAGCTGCTTCCCGCTCTGGTGAAGATGGTTGAAAACGTTGAAGAACGCGTTTTGGGAACCCGCGCCCATGAGGTCCTGGATATCGTCCACGATGAGGACGTCTATCCTTTGGTAGAATGCCACGAAATCCACTATACGGTTGCCTGCAACCGCATTCATGTACTGGGTCTTGAATTCATATCCGGACACGTAGAGAACCACCAGATTCTGGAAGCGCTCCTTTATGTCTATGCCTATGGCCTGGGCAATATGGGTTTTGCCAAGACCCGGACCTCCGAATATGAAAAGAGGGTTGAAGGGGGTTTTGCCGGGAGACAGGGAAATGGTTTCCCCGGCCGATACTCCAAGGCGGTTGCACTCGCCTTCCACCAGATTGCTGAAGCTGTATACCGGATTCAGCCTGGGGTTTATCTTGAGGCGCTGGACGCCGGGATAAACGAAGGGACTGGGGTTGCCGGTGGGCTGGTACGTGTTGATTGAGACGGTGTCGTTGACCGGGGTTGACGATTTCTCCGAAGGGAGAACCATTCCCTGGCGGTCGTGGACGGGACGTACCAGATAGTACAACTGTGCATCTGTGCCCAGAGCACGGCGGAGCGACATCTTGATGAGGTCCTTGTAGGCCCCTTCGATGTACTCCCGGAAGAAGTCCGTGGGAACTTCAACAACCAGTTTTGAGCCCTCCAGGGAGACAGGCCTGATGAGCTTGAACCATGTGTCAAACTGCTGCGGATCAATGTTGTTTGAAATGATCTGCAGACAGTTATTCCACACCGCAATATGTCTTTCCTGGTCTGTCATGACTGGATTGTTGTTGTAAAGCCGAGCTGTTTACTGGTTATTGGAATGCAAAGATGGGTGAAAAATAATTGATAAAAAAACCTCTTTGCCCTTGTTTTTTAATTTTTTTATGTTTATAATTAATAGGAGGGCACCCAAAAACCATATTTTATCAATTTGCTAATTTTTAGCACTTTACAAACGCAGGCTGCGCCTACAACCACCCTTCAAAAATATTCTTGTTTGGAAATATTCTAAATTTATAGAATGCGCATAAATGCCATTTTTACAAGCTCAAATGCTAGCTTATTCCGTGAATTTGATGATAAATGCGTCAGGAAAACTCTTCTGTACTTTTGAGAATGTTTTTTTCACCTCCGCCTGGGATGTGGAAACGCCTATGATGTACTTGTTATACTTCCCTGATTTTATCTTATAAGGCTTGTATCCGCAGAAGAACGGATCGGCCGGATCCATCTCCTTGGAGCTTACCAGGACCTGCACGCCGTACTTGACTGTTCCGGTGCTGGCGGCCGGCTTGGTTTCCGCTTTTGTTTCCGTCTTTACTTCAGGTTTCTTCACCGGCGCAGCGGGGGCCTCCTCCTTTGATATGTTCATAGAGCCGTCGTAGCGTGCCTTGAAGGTACCGAAAGCCTTGCATAGGTTCTGGGCGATACCGTCACGGCCGCTTTCGCTCCTGAGGGTCGCGAGGTCTTCCGGGTTGGTGATGAAACCTATTTCCACCAGAACGGAAGGCATTGCCGTGCGCCAGAGAACCCAGAAAGGATCCTGGGACACTCCCCTTGAATTCTTTATGGGGTATGAGCCCATTGCCGCAGCTACGTCTTCCGCGAAAGCGAGACTGTTCCCCAGGTGGGCGTTCTGCATGAGATTGAATATGATGGAAGACTGGGGGTCATTGGGGTCGAAGCCCTGGTATTTTGTCTCGTAGCCGTCTTCCAGCATGATTACGGAGTTTTCTCTCTTTACAAGGTCCAGGTTCTTGGAATACAGGTCGTTGCCCTTTTTCGAGGACTGGCCCAGGCAGTGGATGGAGTATCCGTTTGCGGTAGTCCCCTTCTCCACGGAGTTCACATGGATGGAAATGAAAAGGTCCGCTCCCGCCTTGTTTGCAAACACTGCGCGGTTTTCCAGTTCCACAAAGGTATCGTCACCCCTTGTCATGAGTACGGTGACGTCCGGATATGCGGCCGATATTTTCTGGGCAAGCCTTTTGGAAACGTCCAGGACTATGCTTTTCTCGTATGTTTTCTTGTCACGGCTTATGCAGCCTGCGTCTTTCCCGCCATGGCCCGGGTCGATGACCACGGTCCTGAGCGACATGGATGTTTTTGAACCATCGTCCTGAGCGCGTGCGGGCACGGGAATTGCCAGTATGAGGGCTGCATAGACAAACAGGTTTAAAACTCTATTCATGACGGCGCTGTTTTGAAAATTGTGGAAATAGTCTTATTTTTGTACCTTATATAATTGCAAATTTAGCAATATTATTTTAATGTCAACCAAGTTCGTGAAATATCTGGTATCTGCGGCTCTCCTTTTATGCGGAGTAACCGTCGATGCTTTTTCACAGCTTGACTCCATTCCTCCGGTGCGCGATACTCTTCTGGCTGCACGTGATTCTTCCTTTCTGGCATTCCGTGACTCCCTTCGCATAGCAGATTCCCTGTCACGCGTCAAAAGGGATTCCCTTGACATGCTGGGCAAGAGTTCCCTGGAGAGGCCTGCATTCACAACCGCCAAGGATTCCATTATCACGGACTTCTCCGACGGAAAAAGGCTGATTTATTATTACGGAGGGGCAACTGTAGAGTATCAGAACATGAAGCTCACGGCAGACTATATTGAGTACGATATGGCAACCAACACCGTATTTGCCCGCGGCCGGAAGGACCCCAATACCGGAGAATGGATCGGACAGCCGGAGATGACGGAAGGCGGCCAGCAGTACAAGATGGATGAGCTCCACTACAACTTCGACACCCAGAAGGCCCGTATCACCAATATGATCACCAAGGAGGCCGAAGGCCTGCTTCAGGGCAAGAAGATAAAGATGATGCCGGACAAGTCCATCAACATGCAGGATGGCGTGTATACGGTCTGTGACCTGGAAGAACCGCACTACTTTCTCAAGTTGAGCATGGCAAAAGTGGTTACAAAGCCATCCCAGAAGACGGTGTTCGGCCCTGCATGGCCGGTTGTGGCTGGCGTCCCCTTCCCTCTCATTCTGCCATTTGGCTTCGTGCCCAAGAAGCCTTCCAGGGCAACCGGACTCCTGATGCCCACATTCGGAGAAGAGCAGGCCCGCGGCTTTTACATCCGCGATGCCGGCATGTACTTCGTGTTCGGAGACTACTTTGACCTTTCGCTCACCGGAGACTATTATACGCTTGGTTCCTGGGCCGTAGACCTTAATTCCAGGTACAGGGTCAATTACAAGTTCAACGGACAGCTCGCCCTCACTTTCTCCAACGACCAGACCGGTGAAAAGGGCAGCACGGACTTTGTCCGCTCCCGGAACTTCGGTTTCCGATGGTCCCATTCACAGGACTCCAAGGCTCATCCAGGGACATCGTTCACCGCATCCGTAGACTTCTCCAGCCCTTCCAACAACCGTTTCAACGCAACGTCCGTAACTCAGGCGCAGCAGAACCAGGTGGGGTCGTCAATCTCCTACTCGCACAACTGGAACGGCAAGTTCAACCTCAGCGTCAACGCCCTCCACAAGCAGAATTCAAGGGACTCCAGCTACTCTTTCACCCTGCCTAACCTCACTTTCTCCGTTACCCGTTTCTATCCGTTCAAGAGAAAGACCAGGGTTGGAAAGGAAAAGCCCTATGAGAAGATATCCTTCGGCTATTCTACATCGTTCCAGAACAGCGTGAGTTTCAAGCTCAGGGACATGCAGGACTACGTGATGGACGAAAACGGAAACTTCGTCCTGGAGCAGAATGCCGCGGGTAACGTTTATCGCGTCAAGGAACTGGGCGATTCCCTGGGAATCAAGGCCATGAACTACATGCGAAACGGCATGAACCACAACTTCCAGATAGGCCTTCCCAGCTTCACCCTCCTTAAGTACATAAACGTTTCTCCAAGCGTGACTTACGGCATGAACTGGATGTTCTCCAGCGGAACCCAGACACTAGTCCCGGAATACGATGACAGCGGTAATCCGGTGATGGTCACGGACAAGGACGGAAACCAGGTCATGGCCCAGAGGGTGGAGTCCGACCCCGGCACCGCCTTCAACGACTTCGGGATGACGCACAACTACTCCGGAAGCATGTCGGCCAGTACGCGAATATACGGCATGTACAATTTTGGCAAGCACCGCCGGATACAGGCCATAAGGCATGTTGTCACGCCATCCATATCCATGAGCTACAGCCCGGAGAAAGGCACGGCATTCAACGGCTGGCGCACCCTGGACCCGTATTATGACAAGAGAGGCACCTTCCACGACGAAACCTGGTACAACATTTACAGCATAAGCGGCAACCATAATAACGCAAGCCCCCCCGGGCGCGGAAAGACCGGCTCAATTTCCGGATCCATCGGCAACAACATAGAGGCAAAGGTCCGCGACCCCAGGGATACTACGGGCACCGGCAGCAAGAAGGTGAAGCTGCTGGATCAGCTAAGCATCCGGTCGGGCTACAATTTCCTGGCCGATTCCCTCAAGATGCAGGCCATCGGCGTATCTGCCTCCACCAACCTTCTGGGAAAAATAAACCTGAGCGGAAACCTTAATTTCGATCCTTACGCCATTGACGATAAGGGCAAGAAAATAAACAAGTACAACATTGTGGCCACCGGCGTTCCCGCGCGCCTTACCAACGCTTCCTTGTCGGCATCCTACTCCATCAACGGAAAGGGTTCGATCGACGGCAATGACGGTACCAAGGGCGCAGGCGGCAAGGGCGGCGGGTCCGATGCCAATTCATATCAGCGCATCTATTATCATCCCATTACCGGAGAGTACATCCCCGGCGGGTATGTGTACTATATGAATCCCAACGTGCCCTGGTCCCTGAATTTCAGCTATTCTTTCAATTATTCAAAGAGTTATTCGTACCAGAGCGCCACAAAGGAACTGGTAGAGAACAAGAGGTATACCCAGACCCTGAACATGAGCGGCAACATAAAGCTCACTCCCAGGATGAATATCCAGGCCACATCCGGATTCGATGTCATGGCCATGCGCTTCACTACCACCCAGATAAGTGCCACGTACGACCTCCACTGCTTCAATATAGCAGTGTCCTGGGTGCCTATGGGCATGTACAAGTCCTACAGCTTCAGGATTGCCGCAAACGCCTCCGCCCTTGCAGACCTTCTCCGCTTCAAGAAGTCCGATTCCTACATGGACAATATGCTCAGATAGGTCTATTGCATAAGTAGATTATTATTCCTATATTTGCATCGGCAAATCCGTTCGGGTTGCCTTCTATTACTTGAAATACATTCGTTTCATTATGCCCCACAGCTTATTTGAACTCAATAATATGAGCGAGCAGGAGCTTAGGAATCTTGCAGATTCGCTCGGAATCAAAGGAACAAAGAAAATGGACAAGGCCGGCCTGGGATATGCCATCCTTGACCAGGAAGCCCTTCTGGAGTCCCAGAAGCCCGCACCCACCCCCAAACCTGCAGCCAAAAAGCGCGGCCGCCCCAAGAAGGAGGAGAAAAAGCCTGAAGACAAACCTGCCGTAGAGAAGAAACCGGAGAAGAAAGCAGAGGCTCCCGTAGCTGAAAAACCTGCAGAAAAACCTGCAGAAAAGCCCGCAGAAAAGCCCGCAGAAAAGCCCGCAGAGGCCCCCAAGAAACGTGGCCGCAAGCCCAAGGCTGCAGAAAAACACGCAGAGCCCGCAGCAAAGGAAACCCCTGCCGTACCTGAGGTAGACAGCAAGCAGTTCATACACGACCTCTTTGAAGACCTCAAGGAAGAGGAACCTGAAAAGGTAGAGAAGCCGGAAAAGCCTGAAAAGCAGGAAAAACCCGCGCCCCAGCAGCAGCCCAATAATAATAAGAAGGAAAAGCAGCAGCCCAAGATTGAATTCGAGGGCTCGGTAGAGGCCACAGGAGTACTTGAGATAATGCCGGACGGCTACGGTTTCCTCCGTTCATCGGACTATAATTACCTTAACTCCCCTGACGATATTTACGTTTCCCAGCAGCAGATCAAGCAGAACTCCCTGAAGCCCGGAGATACCGTTACCGGAGAAATCCGTCCCCCGCGCGAGGGCGATAAGTATTTCCCTCTGGTCAAGATCAAGTACATAAACGGCCGCACGCCGGAGTTCGTCCGGGACCGCATCCCCTTCGAGTTCCTCACTCCCCTTTTCCCTACGGAGAAGTTCAACCTCCTTGGCCGCGGTCATGAGAAAGACCTCAGCTGCCGTATAGTAGATATGTTCACTCCCATCGGCAAAGGTCAGCGCGGTCTCATCGTTGCTCAGCCAAAGACAGGTAAGACCATGCTCCTCAAGGCTATAGCAAACGCAATCGCAGACAACCATCCGGAAGTCTACGAGATTGTCCTCCTCATTGACGAGCGCCCGGAAGAGGTTACCGACATGCAGCGCAGCGTTAAGGCAGAGGTAGTGGCCTCCACCTTCGACGAGCCCGCAGAGCGCCACGTCAAGGTTGCCAACATGGTCCTGGACAAGGCCCGCCGCCTTGCAGAATGCGGCCACGACGTTGTCATCCTCCTGGACTCCATCACCCGCCTTGCACGTGCGTACAACACCGTTCAGCCCGCTTCCGGCAAGGTTCTCACCGGCGGTGTGGACGCAAATGCCCTCCAGAGGCCCAAGCGCTTCTTCGGCGCAGCCCGCAAGATAGAGAACGGCGGTTCCCTCACCATCCTCGCCACTGCCCTTACGGAAACAGGTTCCAAGATGGACGATGTCATCTTCGAGGAATTCAAGGGCACCGGCAACATGGAGCTCCAGCTGGACCGCAACCTCTCCAACAAGCGTATCTTCCCGTCCGTGAACCTTACGCTCTCTTCCACCCGCAGGGACGATCTTCTCTACGACCAGTACTCCCTTAACCGCATCTGGATACTCCGCAAACTCCTCTCTGACATGAATCCCGTAGAGGCCATGACCTGGATGCAGCAGCACATGGACGAGTACAAGACCAACAAGGACCTCCTGGACAACATGTCCAAGTTCTCAAGGTATGATTGATACCCCCTATCAGGACACCATAGTTGCTCCGGCCACCACTCCTGGGACCGGAGCAATTTCCATTGTAAGAGTAAGCGGCCCGGAATGCTTCAGGATAGTTGATGCAGTGGTTAAGCTAAAGTCCGGAACAATTTCTGATGCAGCTGCTTACACAATCAACTACGGTGAAGTATTTGAACCGGACGGCTCCGTTCTGGACCAGGTACTTATATCTGTTTTCAGGTCCCCTCACAGCTACACCGGAGAGGACTCCGCCGAGATTTCCACTCACGCTTCTTCATACATAATAAATGAACTCATAGCCCTCCTTCTGAAGGCAGGCGCCCGTTTTGCCGAGCCCGGTGAATTCACCCGCCGTGCCTTCCTGAATGGCAAGATGGACCTCGCCCAGGCAGAGGCTGTTGCCGATGTTATATCGTCAACTACTTCAGCTTCTCACAGGGTTGCTATGAACCAGCTTAAGGGCGGTTTTTCGCAGGAACTGGCCGGTCTCAGGACAGAGCTTCTGGACACTGCTTCCCTTCTGGAACTTGAACTTGACTTCTCTGAGGAAGACGTTGAGTTTGCAGACCGTGAGCGGCTGGGAAACTTGATAGATGCTGCACTCAGTCATGTGAACCGCCTCGCTTCTTCCTTCAGGCGGGGCAATATGATCAAGAACGGCGTTCCGGTAGCAATAGTCGGCTCTACCAATGCAGGCAAGAGTACTCTTCTCAATGCTCTGCTTGGAGAGGACCGTGCCATTGTCTCCGACATTGCCGGAACAACACGGGACACTATTGAAGAAACTCTTAACCTTGGAGGAATTCTCTTCAGATTCATAGATACCGCCGGCATCCGTGAATCGTCCGATACCATAGAGAAGATTGGCATCGACAGGTCCTTCAAGAAGCTTTCCGAAGCAGAGATTGTGCTTGCTGTCCTGGATCCTTTCTCCGATCTCTCCTCGCAGACAGCCACTGTTTTGGACAAGGTTGACCTTCCTTCTCAGAAGCTCTTTTTCCTTGTCAATAAGGCTGATTTGTTATCGCAAGACGATATTGACAAAATTGTTACTATGTTTAATAATAATGTTATATCATCTAATTATAAGCCTATTACCATTTATATAAGCGCAAAGAGCGGTTTGGGCCTTGAAGAACTGAAAAAAGCCATAGTCGAGGCAGAAAAAGACCTTATTCCAAACGCAGATTCAGTCTTCGTAACCAACGCCAGACACTACCAGTCCCTGCAGGAAGCGTCCGCCTCCCTCTCCCGTTGCCGTGCCTCCCTTGCCCAAGGCCTCCCCACCGAATTACTGTCCGAAGACCTGAGGAGCGCAATCTCTTCAGTCAACACCATCCTTGGCACTTCCCTACTTGATCCGGAGACAATCCTTCATACTATTTTTTCCCGGCACTGCATCGGAAAATAACCGAATTAAACGGGTATTATCCAGTAATAGTTTTTTCATTTTTTTGCGAAGTTAGACATTTTTTGTCTATCTTTGCAAATGAAATATTATTTATGATGCTACTAAAGAGTATATCAGAGTGGATTAAGGATAGGCCTCGTCACGGATGGTTCACTTTCACACATGATGATGTTGTGGAAGCATTTCCTGAGATGACACCGGGAGCAATGTCACGTGCGTTGACCAGAGAGGTAAACAAGGGACGTATTATGTCACCTCTTCGGGGATTCTATGTTATTATAACTGATGAATATGCACTCCGGGGCACTGTTCCTCAAGCGGTATATCTTGACCAGATGATGCAGCACCTTGAGCGTAAATATTATGTTGCACTTCTGAATGCCGCCGAATACCATGGGGCAGCTCATCAGGCACCGATGAGTTTCAGCGTGATGATTGAACCTCCTTCTATGCGAAACAAGAAGACAGATAAGTATCATACTCTATATTTCTGCAAGAGTCATATCCCTGAGGCTTATGTGGAACGCCGTCAAACGTGGACGGGGTATATCAATATATCCGGTCCTGAACTGACTGCTGTTGATCTTTTGACTTATCAAGATAAGATTGGCGGTGTAACAAGGGCCGCAACTGTTCTTGCAGAACTAGCGGAAAAGCTGGACTTTAGCAGGCTCGATGAATTGTTTGTCAAGTCCGTGCCAGTGACCAGTTTACAACGGCTTGGATATATCTTGGATGTTGTGCTGGAAGAGCAGGCAGTAGCAAATTCTATACATAATATACTTAAGGTAGCAGGTGAGACCTTTCAAGCCGTTCCTTTGAAGCCAGGTAAGCCCGCTGATGGTTGTGATCTGAACGCACGGTGGAAAGTGGTTGTTAATCAGGAAATTGAAATAGACGACTTATGATACCTGTACCTTTCATTACAGAGTGGAGCGAGAAAGCTCCGTGGATTGCAAACAGTTTTGTGGAGCAAGACCTGATAATTACACGTGCGCTGACGGATGTTTTCTCGGACGAATTCCTCGCCAAGGAACTTGCGTTCCGCGGCGGTACTGCTTTGCATAAACTCTATCTGTCTCCCCAGCCGCGCTATTCGGAGGATATTGATCTGGTGCAAATCAATCCCGGTCCCATAAAGCCTATCCTTTTCCGCCTTGGGGAGGTTCTTTCATATCTTCCAGACAAGGTCATTAAACAAAAGCGATACAACAATACGATCCTGTTCCGCATCCAGTCTGAGGTTCCACCCGTTGTGCAACTTCGCTTAAAAGTGGAAATCAACTGCTACGAACATTTCAACGAACTGGGACTAATCCAGATGCCGTTTTCGTATAATAGCCGCTGGGCCAGTGGTTCATGTAATATAACAACCTATAAACTCGAAGAACTACTCGGTACCAAAATGAGGGCTTTGTATCAGCGCAAGAAGGGACGCGATCTTTTTGACTTGGCGTATGCGCTGGAGAATGCTGAAATCAATACCGATGAGGTCGTCCGTTGTTACCGCAGGTATATTGGTTTTGTAGCTGGCACTCCCCCTACCTATAAGCAGTTTATGCTCAATATGGAGGAGAAAATGAACGATCCCGAATTCCTCGGCGACACCACCGGTCTCCTCCGTCCCGGTCTCACCTTCGATCCGCAACCAGCCTGGGAAAAGGTCCGTGACGAGATAGTTGCCAAACTGCTGTCGGTCAGATAGACGCACGAATAAAGGCCACCCACGCGTGAATTTACCTTTGTTGGTGAACTATTCTTTCTTCTCTCCAAAAGGATTCAAATCCACGTACTGTCCAGTTGTGCGGTCATAGTGGCGGAGGACTGGCGGAGTGGGTGTAAGGTCATAGTAATCCAGCCGGTCAATCTCTACGCGGAAATAGGCCAGGGATTTGTAGTCCGGATATAGCCTGGGAAGGACCGGATTGGTTTCGTAAATCTCCCTGCAGACATCGTCCGGGACATCAAATACGGCATCTCCGCTCACCCGGACGGAGATGTTTCCACTCCGGGAAAGAATCTCCACGGCAGGGTTCTCCTGCAATTCTGCATATACCCGTTTGTGCGGCCCTGTCGCAAACCAAAGTGTAGTTTCAGACTGCTTCATGATCTGGAAGACCCGCATCTGCGGCCGCCCGTTTCCAATGGTGGCAAAAGCCACCTCGTTGTTTTCTTTAAGGAAATCAAGTGCTTCTTTCATGGCTCTGACGTTTATACCAACACTTTTCCGTGCGTAACATCCTGGAAGTGCTCCACCGCCCAGCCGATGAGGCTGTCCACGTGAGGCATCAACGACTCCCCAAGAGGCGTTAGGGAATACTCTACGCGCGGAGGAATCTCCGGATAGGCCTTGCGGTGCACGAGACCGTCCCGCTCCAGGTTCTTGAGGGTGGCCGATAACATCTTCTCAGACACATCGCTCATTTCCTTATAGATCTGACCGAAGCGAAGGGTCCCATACTTATGCAGGTGATACAGGACCAGCAGGGACCATTTGTCGCCGAAACGGTCAATGACATTCCGGATGGGACAGGTAAGATAGGCGGTATTGATTTCTTTCATAATACGCGAATTGATGCTGCAAAGGTACGGAAGTTCTTTTTACTTTCCAATAGTAAGCTAAGAATAAATGTCTGTAAAATATAATTATCAAAAAATATTAACGCTGCAAAAGGCGTGTAAACTATATCCATTCCCATTTCTTACGAAAAAACTATATACTTACAAAAAAGTATCTACTTGACAAATATTCAGTAAAGCCATACCTTTGTATCGTCAAACCGAACAAAACATTTTAAATACAATAATATTATAGCACGCACGGATTTTGAAAGAATGACTCCCGGAAGACAAACGACTGAATACCAATGGCAAATTCGGATTCTGAATATAAACGTCTTGAGTGGCTTTGCCGATACCTGCTGGATGAGAATCCCAGGTATCGGCAGATGCCTGTCCCGGACTCCCTTGAGGAACGTAGGGACTTTTTCCGGGCACTGATGAGCGTGCGGTCGCCGATGCCTATATCAGAGGAGTTCCTGCAGGTGCAGGATGAAGAGTTGCAGGCGCAGCTGGCGGAGAAAGGCGTGGTGGAGATTGCCGGTCAATCTCTTCGCGAGTGGCAAGGCGACATTACCCGCCTGAAGGTGGACGCCATTGGCAATGCCGCCAATTCTCA
>JAEEGF012133871.1_pt1 | contig 36219 bp, 28 predicted proteins | sample 9134171 | NCBI WGS metagenome assembly JAEEGF01 (sample SAMN16246542, study PRJNA631951) | gut metagenome | biome: gut microbiome; feature: rumen; material: AP-attached | host: Bos | place: Iran: Karaj | collected 2018-10 | reverse complement strand
TGTTATTTTTTTATTTATGAGGGGAAAATTATGAAACAGGATATTTTTATCAGGATTTATGCGATTGTTCTGACAATTGCAGTATTAGTCACCAGCGCTTCAGCTGTGCAGATTGCCAAGGTATATGCTGAAGAAGGCGAAGAAATCTTTACTGAAGAGACTGAAATTCTTGAAGAGGAGCTTCAGGACGAAGATTATCAGGAAGATTATACGGAAGGGCAGGAAGAGGAATATGAAGAGCCTGCAGATGATTGGGAAGAACCGGATCCTTTCGATTATGAGCTGGCCTGCTATACTCCTAATATCAATATGGGAACTGCTTATGAGGGAGATTTCATCGATGCCAAGCAGTTTACCATCGTAAATGTTGGACATACGACATTTCCTATAACCTGGGAAGAAGTGGATCCTTCCACTGCCTTTTCTTTATCCATGGTTACTGATGATGATTATCTTGATCCAGGAGAGTCAGCTACATACCAGATCTATGTTGACAGAGCCCTGGAGGCCGGAACCTATACTGCCAAATACACATTCTTTTCTGCGGACGATATAAGAAGGCATCATGAGGCCATCGTCAATGTTTCGCTGAAAGTTAAGGCTGAACAGCCCTACATTACCAACATCCAGGTGGTTCCCGGTACTGTTACGGTTCCAAAGGGAAAGTCTTATAGGTTTGATGCCTATGTGTCAGGAGGAAACAACTTTGATCCTTCTGTAAGCTGGTCAGTAACCAACAATAAGAGCAAAAATACATATGTGGACTCAGACGGAATTTTGCATATAAGTGATAATGAGACTGCGTCCTCATTCCTGGTCATCGCCACCTCAAGAGAGGATTCCACCTACGTGAGCAGAGCTGTAGTTACGGTTGCCAATGATGACCATATGATCACCGTAAAGGCTGATCCTGCCAAGGGCGGAGCCGTAGCCGGTGGTGGAGCTGTTCCCAACGGCGGAAATGTGACTTTGTCAGCTTCTCCAAATAACAACTATTATTTTGTTGGATGGTACGAAGGCAATACTCTTGTATCAGACAGAAAGAGTGCCACATTCACAAATATTACCAGTGACAAGACCTTTACAGCCAGATTCGAGAGGGCTACCTGCTATGTTAAAACATCGGTAAACGACGCTGACGGAGGTACAATCAGTAAGAGTATCAGTGTTGAATATGGCGCAAGCACTACCATTACCGCCAAAGCAAAGGACGGATACAGGTTTGAGGGATTTGTTGAGAACAATAAGACTATCAGCACAGCCAGTTCCATTGAGCTTAACAACATAACCACAGACAGAAATATCACAGCTGTATTCAAGAGAGATACCTGCAATATTAGTGTAACGGTTAATCCTCAGGATACCGGCAAATTCGAAGGAGCAGGAAGGTATAACAAGGGCTCCAGGGTTACTCTTAAGGCCGAGGCCTATCAGGGCTATGAGTTCACAGGCTGGACAGTGAACGGGCAGGTAGTATGTAAGGATAAGACCTTCTACATCGATAAGATCGAACAGGACGTTAATGTAGTTGCCAACTTCATGAAGAAGGATGCGACAACTTATAAAATAACATCAGGTATCGGTAATGCCGGAGGAGCAATCCTTCCCAGCGGAGATATCATGATAGCTGAAGGCGGAAGTGCTACCTTTAATGTAGCCCCTTCACAGAATTACAGAATCAAGTCGGTAACTGTTGACGGAAAGAATATAGGCGCTGTTGCCAGCTACACATTCAATAATGTCAGAGGCGCCCATTCAATTGTTGCAAGCTTTGAGCAGATTCCTGCTGCAGCGGCTCCGAAGGCAACCGCATCCAATACCGGAACAGCAAGTAAGACAACAGTTGCGGAAAAGACTAAGACAACAGAGGCAAACAAGAATCCTGCCAAGACTGAGTATAACAAGGACACAGCAGCTGCAGGAGCAATTCCTGAGCAGACTATCGTTGAGGAAGAAGCTGCGGAAGAGATAGAGATTTTAGAAGATGAAGATTATGCGGATGATACTTTTGTGGAAGCCGGAGAGGTAACCGACGATACCGATTCAATGGTCAGCGGAGGCATCATGGCTAAGCATAATCTCGATGAAGAGACACTCAGAATGCTTATCAATGATGATGCTGTAACCCCTATGCTCAAGGAGGCTTTTGAGGAGGGAACTCTTCAGATAACCGTTAACAACTCCTATGCTGCAGATACTCAGGAAACAGCGGTAGAAACTTATTACAGCCAGCCCACAGCCATCAATTTCCAGGATGTAATAGTTGCATCTCTTTCAGAGGAGGAAAAATATCAGGTTCTTACCGGAACACCTATTTCCTTCAACGTGGATATTACTGAGAACACAGCAACTATCGATGAGGGAACCAAGGAAGTGATGCGCAGAAAGATCGGCTATAAGCCTGTCAGCTATTTTGACTTCCTTGTTATGAAGACCAGCAATGGAACAACTTCAGTTATCAACAATACCGGAGCAGAGCTGGAGGTAGTAATCCCTATACCTGAGCAGTACAGGAAGGATGGCAGAAAATTCTACATCATCAGAAATCATAACGGTGTTGTGGATGTTCTCCAGGATATCGGTGATGATCCTACTACAATAAGATTCAGAACTGACAGATTCTCAGAATATGCTATTGCCTATGAGGCTGTTAATGTTAACAAACTGATACTCAGATTTTTAATAATAGCTGTTATTGCACTTATACTTGCAATTATCTGCTTTGTAAGCCTTGTTTATTACAGAAGAAAAGCAAGAAGAGAAAGAAGAGCAGCTAAGATGTCATAAGCCTTTATAGCGCTTAGACAAGTAAAATGAGAATAATGCAAGGCCCAGTGTCTCGGTTGCGTGATAGATAATGGAAGTCCAGACGATTCCTATCTCCCGGCCCATAAGAGACACGGTCTGCATATTGAAAACTCCAAAGGCAAGTAAAAAGAGAGCGATAATGGCCACGGAGAGCAGCTTCAGGAATTTGTCGTTCAGAAAGATTCCTGTCATTACAACTCCTAAAAGAATTGCCGAAAGGATTTCCAAATATTTAAAACCGTGGGTCATATTGTAGAGCATAACAAAAGAGCCGTCAGTAAGGCCTGTTCCACTGGACAGAGCCTCCATCAGGATCGAAATGAACTGACGATACATGACAGATGAAAAGTCATAGATAAGCTCGGCGCCAACAAAGATCACAGCCCAGAGCTGAAGAAGCCTGCTAATGGAAGATACAGAAAGAGATGCGATGTTGTTTCCGAGAAATTCCTTCTGGAGATCACCCATCTCTTTTTGATCGCTTTCGGGAATAAGGGTCATGTAGTGATTCAGCTTTTTCCAGGCAAGAAAGAAAATTGTGATGGTGATAAGGATCTGCAGCACTGAGAATGCGATCTGAGTGTTCCACAGGTATGAGTTCACCATATCAGGGTTTGTAGTACTGCTTTTTTTGATGAAAAAACGAATCAATCCTTCTGAGGCAGCTGAGAATATCCTCAGCAAAGCGACAAACATAATAGAATTAGACAATATATGTTTTTTCATACTTATGTACATGGCACCCCTCCAAGAAAAGCTTATATAAACAGAATAGACAAACAGGGAGGGAGTTTCAAGTTTTTTTGCCACAAGTGAGTTCTTGTTCGTATAAATAAGCAGAACAAAACTTACGGAGGTAAGAAAAATGAAAGAACACATGATTTCAAACGGATTCAGGGACTTTTGGATGTACATCTCATTTACCTTATCTATGGCCAGGGACGTACGTAAGTTTCTTAAGGAAGAGAAGATGAAAGAGTCTAAGATATTGTATAGACTGTAAATTAATTGTCGAAATAGTGCTTCATTGTAGTATAATGATAGTATAGTCGTGCAGAAAGGGTGGTTCGATTATGGAGAAAAAGGTATCAAAGTTATTTGATTTTCAGAAGTATGAGTCAAATGAGAAGTTGGCAGGTGTTATCAAGGATGTAGAATCCAGATATCAGGATTCTAAAAAAAATGCCATTTCCGATGACGATCTGACTTTTGTTGCAGCTGCAGGAAAGCCTATGTTGGGCGGAAAGCCCGGCATGGAGATAAATGAAGTGGCCGGCGTAGGCAAGAACGCTCCGAAAGGAATCACGCTTCCTCCGGACATCAATGAAGGGAAGAAATAAGTTAAATGGGAGAACAGTTCTCAAAGGAACAGATTTACAAGGATTACAAGGATAAGGTATTTGCCTATATCCGAAATCATGTTAATTCCATAGCGGATGCAGAAGATCTGTGTGAAGATGTTTTTGTAAAGATATTCGAAAAGATTGACACATATGATGAGAATAAATCCAGGCTTTCTACCTGGATTTATTCTGTGACCAGCAATACTGTTATTGATTTCTACAGGACAAATCATATCAGCTCGGAGATTCCTGAGGATCTGTCCGATGAAAGAAGCTCCATCGAGGAGGATTATCTTGATCAGGAGAACCTTGAGGCCCTGGCCGGGGCGCTGAGAGAGCTTCCTCAGGAGCAGATGGATATTATTGTGCTCAGGTATTACAAGGGATTGACCCTTCAGGAGGTTGCGGAAAAAATGTCGCTATCCTACGGAATTACCAAGCTGAGACACAGGGAGGCGCTGGGAACACTGCAAAGACTACTGGCATGAGGGGGTAGACTTCTGTGAAGAAAAAAGGCAGAGTCAAAGTTCCGGTAGTAATACAGATGGAGGATCTGGAATGCGGAGCGGCGTCATTAGCCATGATTCTTGCCTATTACGGCAGATGGGTGACGCTGGAGCAGCTTCGTATAGATTGTGGGGTGTCCAGAGATGGCTCAAATGCCAAAAACATTCTGATTGCTGCCAGAAAATATGGCCTTGATGCAGGCGGATTCAAATATTCTCCTTCTTCTATCAGGGAAGAAGGTTCTTTTCCATGCATAATTTTTTGGGAATATAACCATTTTGTGGTATTGGAGGGCTTTTCCAAAGGCAAAGCCTTTATTAACGACCCCGAAAGCGGAAATATGGCGCTCTCCATGGAGGAATTCGAGAAATCCTTCTCCGGGGTGGCTCTGGAGTTTGAGCCTACAGAACAATTTAGCAAGGGCGGCAAACGCAAAAGTACCCTTAGATATGCTGCTGACAGGCTAAAGGGCACAGGCGGGGCTGTGCTGTTTACCATTACAATGGCTATCTTTACCTACATTTTCACTATCATCGACCCTTGGATCGAGGGACAGGTAATCGATGAATATCTCACGAAAAGGCAGTTCGGCAGCTTTAAGTATTTCCTTATACTGCTGATCCTTCTTGCGGTGCTGCAGCTAATAGTTGAATGGATTAATGCCATTTATTCCCTGAAGATAGACGGTAAAATGGCTGTTAACGGCAGTACCTCTTTCTTCTGGAAGGTGCTGAACATGCCCATGGAGTTCTTTAGTCAGAGAACTTCAGGGGATATTCTTATGCGCCAGGCTGCCAATGAGGGAATAGCCAAGACCATGGTAAATCAGCTGGCACCTATCTGCCTCAACTCCATCATGATGGTGGTCTATCTGATAATCATGTTCTACTCATCTTCAGTGCTGGCAATGATTGGAATGATAACAGTTGTTCTCAATGGTTTTGTAATGTATTTCGTCTCCAGGAAAAAGGTAAACGTCACCAGGGGACTTTTGCTTGATAAGGGAAAACTGGAGACTGCCACAATCTCCGGCATAGGAATGATTGAAACCATCAAGGGAAGCGGCGCGGAGAATGGCTATTTTGCCAAATGGTCAGATATTAAGGCAGAATATGATGACAAGGAAGTAATAGATCTCAGGATAGAGGCTTATCTGGGGATGCTTCCCACCTATATTGCCGAACTGGCCAACTATTTTGTACTGTTTGTGGGCGTATACCTGACAATGCAGGGAAGGTTCACCATCGGTATGATCGCAACTTTCCAGGGAATAATGGGAAAATTCCTGGAGCCGGCAGAGACCATGATGAACACCGGGGCAGAGCTTGAACAGATGCGAGCCCAGATGGAACGCATTGATGATGTCATGAAATACGAATCGGATGAATATGTGGACAGAGAATTTATCAGTGAGGGCGGCGACCACAGGAAGCTCTCCGGGGATATTGAGATAAAAAACGTTACTTTCGGGTATTCCAGACTGGCGGAGCCCATCATTAGTGATTTTTCACTGGAGGTCAAAAAGGGACAGAGAATAGCTCTGGTGGGAAGCAGCGGAAGCGGTAAATCTACACTGTCCAGGCTTATTTCCGGACTTTATAAGCCCTGGAGCGGCGAGATTCTCTTTGACGGCAGGAAAATAAGCGAGATAGACAGGGGAGTGTTTACGGGATCCCTTGCGGTAGTGGATCAGGAAATCACTATTTTCGCGGATACCATAGAAAATAACATTAAGATGTGGGATACCTCCATAGAGGATTTCGAGGCCATTCTGGCTGCCAGAGATGCCCAGATCCATGACGATATCATGCAAAAGAGCGGCGGCTATCAGCATATTCTCACTGAGGGCGGAAAAGACCTGTCGGGAGGACAGAGACAGCGACTTGAGATAGCCAGGGTTCTGGCCATGGATCCTTCCATTATAATTCTCGACGAGGCCACCAGTGCACTGGATACCAAGACGGAAAAGGCAGTTATCGAGGCCATAAAGGAAAGAGGGATAACTCTTGTTATTATTGCACACCGGGTATCTACCATTAGGGACTGTGACAATATTGTGGTATTGGATAAGGGCGTCATAACAGAGTGTGGAACCCATTCCCAGCTTATGGAAATGGACGGATATTATAAGAAACTGGTTTCATGTGAGGGAGTGTAAGGTTAGTGGGCTTTTTTGACGATCAGATAAGACAACGGAATAAAAGTGATGAAGAGCTTTATATTCACTCCTTTGAGAAGCTTAACAAGAAGGTTCTGGGGGTAAAGAATAAAGCCGAATACGTCAACAGGAAATATACCCTCCAGTTGGCCATCAAAGATATTTTCGCTTTCTACGGCCATAGAAGCGTAGATATCCCCTCGCAGATAACCGATCCGAAAACTCAGATCGAATATGCCATCAATACAGTGGGGATGATGAAGAGAAGGATCACTCTCAGGGGCAAATGGTATCTGGACAGTTTTGGTCCGCTGCTGGCCTTCTTTAGGGACACTATGGAGCCTGTGGTACTGTTTCCCATAGGTTTTACAGGATATTATTATCACAACAGAAAAGACGGCAAGAAGACTCTTGTAAGAAAGAGGAATACGAAAATCTTTGCAGAGCAGGCTTATTGCTTCTACAATCCGCTTCCCCTTAAGAAGATCGGAATACCATCTCTGCTCAGATATATGAAACAGTGCATTTCTGCCTACGATATAGCTATTTACTCATTTGTGGCCTTGCTGGCTACGCTGGTGGCCATGGTAGCACCGGAGCTGGCCCAGCTTCTTACTTCTGTGGTATTAGAGAATAACAGTGTGCAGCTTCTTCTGGGACTATCACTGGGGATAGTAAGCTCGTCACTCCTTGGCAATATGCTCCATTCAGTAACAAGAGTTATTTCAGCCAGAGTCAAGTGGAAGGTAACGATTCCTGTTGAAGGAGCGGTGGTTCAGAGAATCTTTTCCCTCCCGGCACCGTTTTTCAGGGATTTCAGCGCCGGTGAACTTGTTAAAAGAATCCAGGGAGTGAGCATGATCTGTCAGATTCTCATAACGGATCTCATGAGTGTAGGAATAACCTCCATTATCTCCCTGATCTTTATCGGCCAGATCTTTGGTTTTGCACCGGGACTGGCAGTTCCTTCAATGGTCATTATACTGGTCACTGTACTGATGAGCGCAATTTCAGCCCTTGTGCAGGTCAGAATATCAAAGAAACAGATGAAGCTGGAGGCCAATGAATATGGTCTGACCTACGGCCTTATAAGCGGTATTCAGAAGATAAGACTGGCGGGGGCAGAAAAAAGAGCCTTTGCCAAGTGGGCATCCCACTATGCAGAGCAGGCAAGCCTTACCTATAATCCACCGCTGTTTATTAAGCTGAACAGTGTCATAAATGTGGCAATTACCGGCTTTGGCAGCATAATACTGTACTATTACGCGGTAAAATATCAGATTTCCGCTTCCAATTACTATGCTTCAAGCATTGTTTACGGATATGTTTTAAGCGCCTTTACAGCTTTGGCAAGAATTTCCCTGTCCCTGGCGGATATCAGGCCTGTTTTTGAACTGGCGGAGCCTATCCTGAAGGCTGAGCCCGAGGCAAAAGAGGACAAGGAGATAATAAAGCGAATTACAGGAAATATCGAGTTTAACAGGGTTTCTTTCAAGTACAACAAGGAGGATCCCTATATACTTAATGATTTCTCACTGAAGATCAAAGCCGGTGAGTATGTGGCCATCGTGGGAAAGACAGGCTGCGGCAAATCCACTCTGATACGTCTTTTACTGGGCTTTGAGAAAGCCATGAAGGGAGCTGTATACATCGACGGAAGGGATATTACCAAGGTGGATCTTAAGTCTCTTCGAAGGAGGATTGGCTCTGTACTGCAGGATGGAAAGCTCTTTTACGGAAGCATCTATGAGAATATAGCCATTGCCAGTGACAGCCTCACCATGGAGGAAGCCTGGGAAGCAGCTGAGATAGCAGGAATAGCAGATGATATTAAATCAATGCCTATGGGCATGAATACCATTATTGCCGAGGGCCAGGGAGGTATCTCCGGAGGCCAGAAGCAGAGGATACTCATTGCCAGGGCCATTGCACCAAAGCCTAAGATCCTTATCTTTGATGAGGCCACCAGCGCCCTTGACAATATTACTCAGAAAAGGGTGTCAGATGCTCTGGATAAGCTAAAATGCACCAGAATCGTTGTCGCACACAGGCTTTCAACCATAAGAAACTGCGACAGGATCATGGTTCTCTCCGATGGAAACATTGTGGAGGATGGAACATACCAGGAACTTATAGATATTAAAGGGAAATTTTATGAACTTGTAAGTAATCAACAGCTATGATTTGGTAAAAAAATAAACTATAATTAGTGTAGAGTTTTTTCAGTTAGGAGGTTTGGAATGGAAAAGATAGTTATAACGATGGACTCCTTAGATAAGATTGACAGCCGGATTGATGAGCTGGACCTTAAAAAGCATGACAGAATGCATCTGAGACTTCTGACAGAGGAAACTCTTGGTATGCTTAAGGCTATGACCGGCGAGTATGAGGCTGTTATGTGGTTTAACAAGGACAGCGAGAATGAAGTCAGCATTAACCTTACTGTGAAGGCAGAAGATATCGATATTGAGAAGAAGAAACAGCTTATCGAGGTTTCTTCTGAGAAGACCAATGCCAAGGCAAAAGGTTTCATGGGTAAGATTGCGGAAATCATTGAAAACGGGCTGCTGAACTACGAGAACATCATGAAACTTCAGCAGGAATATGGCGGCGGTTACGTTGATTATGGTACAATGGGAATAGGCAGCATGGACGGAATAGAAGAAAGTGCTCTTGCCTGGTCTTTGTATGAATACAGAATGTCACTGGAAGGTGCTGCTGAGAGCAGCAGTGCAGCCAAGGAAGCCTGGGATGAGCTTGAGAAGTCCATTGTGGCAAGTCTTGCCAAGGATGTTAAGGTAGGCGTACAGAGAAACATTGTGGATATGACTATTATCTGTGACCTTAAGGGTAACTGATAATATAGCAGTGTGATGATTTATGAGAGGAGAGAAAACATGACAATCAACAAGACATTAAACGGAGAGGCCCTTACTATTGCACTGGAGGGAAGACTGGATACTACCACAGCACCCACTCTTGATGATGAGCTCAAATCAGCACTTAGCGGTGTTACTGCGCTTACATTCGATCTTGAGAAGCTTGAGTACATCTCATCCGCTGGACTCAGAGTTCTTTTATCAGCCCAGAAGGTTATGAACAAGCAGGGCAACATGATTGTTAAGAACGTTAGCGAAGAGATCAATGAAATTTTTGAAGTAACAGGATTTGTTGATATTCTCAATATTGAGTAAAAAAGGCAGAATAAGATGAAAGAGCTCATTGTTGAAGCTAAAACCGATAATCTTGATGAGGTTACCGCCTTTTTAGATGAGCAACTTGAGAGCATGGGATGTTCCATGAAGACCCAGATGCAGCTGGATATTGCTGTGGAGGAGATTTTTGTGAACATTGCCAGTTATGCCTACGACTCCGGAACGGGAGAGGCAGTGGTCAGAATAAGCCATGAGACTGCTCCGGAAAGAGTTGTGATCACATTTATTGATGAAGGCGTACCATATGATCCATTGAAAAAGGATGATCCTGATGTTACTCTGTCTGCAGAGGAGAGGCAAATTGGCGGTCTTGGTATTTTTATGGTCAAAAAGAGCATGGATGACATGAAATATCAGTGGCTCGATGGGAAAAATGTTCTTACTCTTACCAAGCTTTTATGAAATACCGAAAATTTTTAAACTCATTTAATATTTGGTTATCTGCCTGTATGGTATAATTTATCCATAGCTTAATTGATATGGAACACCAGAAGGAGGCACATATGGCAGACTCAAGAAGCGATCTTATTAATCAGTTAGCCGCCAGCATGGGAGCTGGAGATTATGCAAAGACCAGATTTGAGGAGTCGAGATACGATCCTGAGACAGGTACTTTGTATTGCGATGGATATGTTATTTCCAAGAGTGTTATCGAGGAAGCAACACAGCATTTTAAGATGATGCAGAACAAGTGTGATATGAGTGATCCTGCCTCCAGACATATGGCGATGATTTATAAGACTGCCATTGAAGGCATCAAGAAGCTGCAGGAAAGCAGCGGCGACAAAAAATAAATATAATAATTTAAGCTCTTATCCTTCGGGATAAGAGCTTTTTTTTACAGTAGAACTATGATTCCAAATGAGACCAGGGCGATTAGTGCAATGGATGCGGATATAATCTTGTTACGTATGGTCGTAACGTTCACATATCTGCCGTTGCAATTCACTGTGTCTATGACTTTCTTTGAAGAATTCCTTATATAATCTTTATGTGAAGGTCTTATATTATCCATTGGTCCTATCCTCCGTGTATGAAGAATATGTTAAACCATAATTGTGACCAATATCTGTTGACCATATAAAGCATTTATAAAATAATTCTAATAAAAAAATATCTGAGTGTAGTATAATATAATATAGGGAAACGTCGATATATACATATATGCGGTAGTTTATGTCGAGGATCAGACATGGGAAATTTTCAGCGTGACTACATAGCACCCATAAATGAAGACGATAGGGAATATGTCCTTGAAAACTTTGACAGGGCCCTTAGAGAAGGCTGGATACAGGTGTATAACCAGCCTATAGTTCGTGCGGCCAATGGCATGGTCAGTGATGAGGAAGCCCTTGCAAGATGGTGTGATCCGGTTATCGGAGTTATGGATGCCGAGTGCTTTATCAGGGTTCTTGAGGAAGCGGGCCTTATCCATAAACTGGATCTGTATATTGTCGATAATCTTCTGGCTAAGATGAAAAAGCAGGCTGAGGAAGGCTTATATGTGGTTTCAGAATCAATCAACCTCTCCAGAGAGGACTTTGACGCCTGTGATATTGTTGAGGAAATTCGTTCAAGAGTGGATAACGCCGGCATAGGCCGGGATAAGCTCATTATTGAGATAAAAGAGAGCATCATCGGTAATGACTTTAGATTCATGAAGGAGCAGATCGAGCGGTTCCAGGCCCTTGGATTCAAGGTATGGATGGACGACTTTGGAATTGGCTTTTCTGCCATGGAGGTTCTTGAGGACCTTCATTATGATGCTGTCAAACTGAACATGAAGTTTATGCAGAGTCTTAAGGACTCTGAGTCCTGCAAGATCATTCTTGTAGGTGTTATCAGAATGGTCAGCGGCCTGGGAATCGATATTATCGCCGAGGGCGTTGAGAACCATGAGCAGGCTGAATTCCTGATCGAGGTAGGCTGTACCAAGCTTCAGGGATATTTCTACAGCAGACCTCTTCTTCTGGAGGGGATTATTGAGCTCAGCAGAAAGGGCGAGCTCATAGGCTTTGAGAACCCTCTTGAATCTGATTACTATACTTCCATCGGTAAGGTTAATCTCTATGATATGTCCATATCCAAGGATGATGATGAGACCTTGCAGGATTATTTCGATACAATGCCTATGGCAATCCTGGAAACAGGTGAGAGTTCCATTCGAATGGCCCGTTGCAATAAGACCTACAGGGAGTTTTTGGAGAAAACCTTACCTCCGGCATTCTGCAATAAGGAAGTGGACTACAGTATGCTGTCCAGCGGACCGGGTTCAGGATTTTTGAAGGCTCTGAGACAATGCGGAATAGACGGAAAACGTGTTGTCATGGATGAAAAGACCACCAGTGGTAAGGTCGTTCATGTATTTATCCGCAGAATAGCCATCAATCCGGTAACAGGTGTTATTGCATTTGCGGTGGTTGTTCTTGGTATTATCGATGATACAATCCCAAATGCAGGACCTACCTATGCATATGTGGCCAGAGCCCTGTCTTCCGACTATATCAATCTGTACTATGTAAATCTGGATAACGATACTTTCATCGAGTACAGTGCAGACAATGACTATGAGGATCTTGCTGTTGAAAGACATGGTGAGAACTTCTTTGAAGCCAGCAGAAGAGATGCAAAGACGCAGATCTATGAGGAGGACCTTGATGCCTTTCTCAGATCTTTTACCAAGCAGAATATCATCGAAAACCTTGATGAACACGGCTCTTTTACAATAACATATCGTATCAAACGCAAGAATGGTCCTGTATATGTCAATATGAAGGTTGTGCGAATTAAGACCAGAGGCAATCACATCATCATTGGTTTGAATAATGTTGATGCTCAGATGAAGGAGCGAGAGGTCCTGGAGAGAGCCAATGAGGAGCGTAAGATCTATGAGAGAATAACTGCGCTTAACGGCGATTATATCTGCATTTATACTGTGGATCCAAGGACTGATCATTTTACTGAATACAGTGCTACAGGTGAATACAAGACCCTTGGCATTAATGAAGAAGGCGAGGACTTTTTCAAGTCAACTGTTACTGACGCTAAAAAGGTTGTTTATCTCGAGGATCTTGATGCGTTCCTTTCATCTTTTTCCAAGGAAAAAGTACTTAATCAGATAGAGAAAAACGGCGTTTTCGCCATGAATTACAGGATAGTGCTGGGTGAAGAGCCGGTATATATCAGCCTAAAGGCTGCAATGATCGAGGAGATTGGCGGACCGCAGCTCATCGTTGGTCTGATCAATATCGATGAGCAGGTTAAAAGAGATCAGGAATATATCTATAATCTTTCTCTTGCCAGAAATGAGGCCAATATTGATGTTCTGACCGGAGTTAAGAACAAGCACGCCTATGTGGATGTTGAAGCTCAGCTCAACAGTATGATCGCTGAAGAAGAGGCACCGGAATTTGCACTGGCGGTTCTGGATCTTAACGGCCTTAAGGCTGTCAATGATACTTTGGGACATCAGGCCGGAGATGAATTCATCAAAAGGGGATGCGCGATCATATGTAGCATTTTCAGACACAGCCCTGTATTCAGAGTTGGCGGAGATGAATTTGCTGTTATCTGCCAGGGTCGTGACTACAAGAATATAGACCTGCTTATGTCCAGGCTCGAGGAGACAAATACCAAGAATCTAACCAGCGGTAATGTTGTCATTGCAGGCGGAATGGCGCGTTATCAGGGCGAACGAAGAGTAGCAAGTGTTTTTGAAAGAGCGGACGTTGCCATGTACGAGAATAAAAAATATTTAAAGACATTACACACGTAATTGTGTTATGGTATATAAAAGTTTAGGTGGAGGTTTTTTATGAGTTATAGTTTTGTGGTGTTCGCAGATGGTTGTGCGAACCTTCCTAAGGAGCTGCTGGAGGGGATACAGCTGATTCCGAATGAGTATCTATTGGATGATGTTCCACAAACGTATTCAGGTGATATAGATCATTTCGACGGTCACGCCTTTTATGAAGATTTAAGGAATGGCAAGGTAGCCAAGACTTCTCTTTTGAATACACATTTATTTGAGACAACATTCAGACCTGTTCTTGAGCAGGGACAGGATATCATCTATATTTCCATGAGTTCAGGCATCAGCGGAACTTACAATGCAGCCAGGATAGCAGCAGAGGAGCTCATGGAGGAATTTTCCGACAGATTCATCCATATTGTGGATTCCCACGGATGCGGTTTTGGCAATGGAATCTTAGCTTTTCGCGGTGCTAAGCTGGCTAAGGACGGCGTAGACGTAAGAGAGGCGGCAAGGCTTCTCGATGAAGATGTACCTCATATGTGCCAATATTTTACTGTGGGAGATCTCAACTTCCTCAGAAGAACCGGCCGTGTCAGCGGTGTAGCATCAACCATCGGCAATGTTCTCAATATCAAGCCTATCTTATACGGTGACCATACCGGTCATATTGTATCCTGTGTGAAGGCCAGAGGCCGCAGCCAGGCAATCCGCACTTTGGCCAAGAAGTATGAAGAGAAGGTTATGGATATTCCAGATCAGCATGTTTGCATCTCCCACGGAGACTGCCTGCAGGATGCAGAACTTCTTAGGGACATGGTTTTGGAGATAACTCCCAATGTTCCGATCACAATTGCTCAGCACGAGCCTTTTTCCGGAGCCCATGTAGGACCGGACATGCTTGGACTGTTTTTCTATGGAAAAGAGAGATAATAGTTAATATGTTTTTTGGAGCTCTGATTTGTTTCAGGGCTCTTTTTTGTTGTTTAATTTTTTTGTAGTATTTAATACGGTATTTACTTATGGTAAAAATGAAGTAGAGGGATGCATATTTTTTATATCAAATATTAATGTTCGCATAACTATTTCTCTTTTGAATTCTCAGCTTATTTTGCTATAATATTCCTTAAAATACTTGAAATTGGTAGGATATATGGCAAAAAAAAGAAGTCACAAACCCTTTTTTTCAAAAAAGAACCAGGAAAAGCGTGCCAAGGCAAAGGCTGCGCTTTTATTTCCTGAGGAAGAATTTAACGAATACTGGAAAAAGCACAATGAAGACATATCCAGAGCTGTTCTGGATGCTTTTCTTGATGTTCTTTCCGAGGAAAAAATATTCATCACCACCAGAAATGCTTTCGGTGCCGTTCATAAGCAGGAGCTTAATGGCGGAAATATTGAAAGATTCTGCGAAAATCTCCCTAAGAAGCTTAATAACACCATGATGAAGGATATGATGCCTTCATACAGCCGTGTAATATACACAGTTATCCTTAATTGCGACAATATGCCTCTGGTTAATTTCGCAATTACCTGTAATGAGCGTATTGCATCGAGACTCATCCTTGATTATCTCAGAACATCCAAGAAGAACAGGGTCATTATAGACTATGTAAAGGATCACCTGACAGAGCTTATTGTCTATGAGCAGATCATGCATAATCCCCATTATCCTCGTATTGCAGCCAGGTTAAAAAAGACCATGGCCGCCAAGAAAATGCTCTATGAAAGCATCCAGACTTCCACCCCGGATGACTATACTGAGCTTTTCCCTCTTACAAGGCAGATGAAAAGGCATTTTATTCTGCATATCGGGCCTACCAACTCAGGAAAGACCTATCAGGCCATTGAAGATCTTAAGGCAGCGGAAAATGGCATTTATCTGGCCCCTTTGAGGCTCCTTGCCTATGAGCAGTATGAAAAGATGAATAGAGGTGGCTGCCCCTGCTCCATGATAACAGGAGAAGAGCGCATTCTGATGCCGGGATCATTCCATCAGTCATCTACCATAGAAATGATGGATCTTCAGGATGAATGGGAGGTTGCGGTCATTGACGAAGCTCAGATGGTGGCAGACAGACAGCGTGGAGGCTCCTGGACCAATGCGATTTTGGGTCTCAGAGCAAAAAAGATCCATATCTGCGCATCTCCAGATGCAGAAAAGATCTTGACTCGAATGATCACTTCCTGCGGTGATACCGTTGAAACTGTATATCATGAGAGGAAAACTCCGCTCAAAATGGATTCTGAAGCAGCTGATTTCCGTTTCCCGGAAGATGTAAAGAATGGCGACGCTCTCATCGTTTTTTCCAGAAAAAATGTCCACGGTGTTGCGGCTGAGCTACAGAATGCCGGAATAAAATGCAGTATCATCTATGGCTCTCTGCCCTATGATGTAAGGCACAGAGAAGCCCATAAGTTTGCTTCACAAATAACAGATGTTGTGGTTGCAACCGACGCCATAGGTATGGGTATGAATCTTCCAATTAACAGAATTGTCTTTCTTGAGACCACCAAATTTGATGGTGTTACCGAGCGTCCTTTGACCTCCTCTGAGGTTAAACAGATAGCGGGAAGGGCAGGAAGATACGGTCTCTATGATATTGGTTACGTCACTTCCTATTACGACTATGACCAGATTGAGACTCTTTTGACTCACAAATCCCTTTCAGTTAATAAAGCCATGATCAATATTCCTGAGAAATTCCTGGAAAAAGACGGCAAAATCTCCACAATCCTTGAAATGTGGAACAGCATTCCGGCTGCAGATTATTACGATAAGGGGGATATCGCGGAAAAGATCAAGATTGCCCAGGCTCTGGAGCAGATCAAGGATGACAGGGAACTCATAAGAATTTTTATAAGAATGCCCATGAACGCCGACAATAAAGAGCTTTTTGACATTTATACAAGCTATTACAGGACTATCATTGCCGGAGATAAAGTAAATCTTACTGAAACCATGGACATTTACAATCCTTCCTCCATAAATATTCAAGGAAAACAGGCATTACAGTCCCTGGAGACCGCCAGCGCAGTATATGACTTCCTTTACAATTTTGCCAGAGTTTTTGGAGAGGAAGATGAGCTTGCAACAATACTGGAGATCAAAAGGCAGATCTCCGAGAAGATTTTCGAAATCCTGGATATGCAGAAGCTTAGCATGAAGACCTGCATTTATTGCGGAAAGAAGCTCAAATGGTCCTACAGATATACCATGTGCCAGGAGTGTTTCAGAAAGAAGTAATTTCAGCGCTTTTATATGCTAAACTTAATATGTAAGAGTAGTTCATAAAAAAAGGTCAATGCCATGGAAAGCGATATCGAAATAAGAGAAATAATAAAAAAATATGAAGCTCTTGAGGAGATCGTCAATGAACAGATGCATCGAATCCTTAATCAGGAAGAGTTTCCTCAGCTTTTGATCACTCATCGTGTCAAGACCCTTGAATCCATTAAGGAAAAAATGGTCAGAAAAGCTGATCATTACTCCAGTGTTACTGAACTGACTGACATCCTGGGTTTCAGAGCCATCTGCTTCTTTTCCGGAGATGTGGACAGAATTGCCGATAAACTCGCAGGTTATTTTCGAATTGATAAGGATAATACTGTGGATAAGCGCAAGCTCATAGATGCAAGATCCTTCGGATACATGTCCCTGCACTCTGTATGCGCATTGCCGGAGGGAATGGGAGAATTAAGTGACCTCTGGTTTGAGGTTCAGATCAGAACAATGCTACAGCACAGCTGGGCAGAGATAGAGCACGACCTGGGCTACAAGTCGGAAATCGAGGTCCCAAGAGAGATAAGAAGAAGCTTTTCCAGGGCTGCAAGCCTTCTTGAGACCACAGATATCATATTTTCAGATATTCAGGCAAGTCTGGCTCAGTACAAGCATAAGGTTAAGGCCAACATCCAGCAGGGAAGCCCCGAGGATGTTTACTTCGACGGCATCTCCCTTGGTGAGTTTATAGAGAATAACAGTGCATACAGACAGTTCCTGGAGGAAATTGCTGCCATAACCGGTGCTCATATCGCAAATGTGCACTACAGAACAGAGAATCTGTTATTGCAGCTGGATTTTTTGAAGATCAATACCATCAAGGATATGGTCGGTGTGCTGGAGTCTCAGCATGATCTGGCTTTAAGCCTTGCCAAAGCTTCGCTTCAGGATTCAGGACTGGATGAATTGTCCTCAACAGCTCCATTTTATTACATCTTCAGGGCTGTGCTCATAAGCGGCAATTACAGCAGGGAAAAGATCAATACATTCTTTGCTCTTACGACCAAAGAGGAAATTATTATCAGTAGAAATACGGACAAAATCCTTCAGGAAAGAGAAAAAATATGATATCATTTTGATATCAGGAGGAAGAAAGTCATGAGTATACTGAAAATTGAAAATTATTCCAAGTCATACAACGGCAGCAAAAAGGCTGCAGACAACGTTTCCTTAACCGTGGAGAGCGGTGATATATATGGCTTCATCGGTCACAACGGCGCCGGTAAGAGTACAACCATCAGAGCGGTGGTGGGAGTTCTTGATTTTACTGAAGGTGAGATCTATATTGACGGCCATTCCGTCAAAAAGGATCCCCTGGAATGCAAGCGCCTGACCGCATATATTCCGGATAATCCGGACCTGTACGAGAATCTTACAGGTCTTCAGTATCTGAATTTCATCGCTGATCTTTTTGGTGTCAGCAGCGCCGACAGAAAGGCCAGAATCGATGAATATGCCGGCAAACTTGAAATAACAGATGCTTTGGGAGATCCCATTTCCTCTTATTCCCATGGAATGAAGCAGAAGGTGGCAATTATCTCGGCCCTTATCCATGAACCCAAGCTTATGGTCATGGACGAGCCCTTCGTAGGACTGGATCCCAAGGCTGCGTACATGCTGAAGGAGATCATGCACGATATGTGCAACCGGGGATCTGCAGTATTCTTTTCAACCCATGTTCTTGATGTAGCTGAGAAGCTCTGTAACAAGGTTGCGATCATCAAAGAGGGAAAGATAATCACTCAGGGCACCATGGACGAGCTTGTTGGTGATAAATCCCTTGAAGAAGTTTTCCTGAATCAGATTACCTGAGAGGTGGGAGATTATGAAAAGCAGAGGTTTTCTTCTTTTTAAAACCCTTCTTTTATCCACCAGTTCAAGAAATGTACTTCGCACAACTAAGGATAAAAAGAAAAAGGGCAAAATAATAGGTTCCTGGATAGGAATGGGCATACTATACTTAATGCTTATCTTTTACTGTGCAATTTCAGCAATCGGATACAGCTACTATGGGCTTGGTAACAGCATTCCTGCAATGACAGCTGTTATGATATGCGGTATCTCTTTTATCATGACAGTGCTTAAGGCAGGAAGTTATCTCTTCGGATTTAGGGAATATGAAATGCTGATGTCACTTCCTTTCAGCGAAAAAGAGATCGTGTCCTCCAAGTTCATGTATATGTACATGAAGACCATGCCCTGGAATCTTTCGATTTCGCTGGCAATGCTGATAGGATATGCCATTATCCTCAGCCCCGCCTGGTATACCTATGTGCTCTGGATGCTGCTTTCCTTTGTGCTTCCTATTATTCCCATGCTGGCTGCGAGCTTTATAGGCTTTGGAATAGCTAGGATAGGCACTTCTTTTAAACACTGGAAGGCAGTTCAGACTGTATTGACCTTTGGCTTCGTTATGCTGGCCTTTATGTCAAGATTTATCATCGAAAGTGTCTTCAGAAACGATCAGGTGGAAGATGTTATCACCGGAGCTGCTGAAGGAACCGCCAACATAGGAAGATATTATCTGCCTGTTACATGGTTTGATGATGCCGTAACTAAAGGAAGCATAATAGGAGCACTCCTTTTGATCGCTGTCACAGCTGTATTATTTGAGCTTGTATTCACTATTTTTGCGAGATCCTATAAGAAGATCAATTCAGCCATGAAGACCACTGCAACAGGTCATAAGGTAAAAAATGCCGATATCAGGAAAAAAAGTGCGGTACAGGCCATCGCAGAGAAGGAGCTCAGGAAATTTGTGGGCTCCACCCCTTATTTCGTAAATGTGGGCTTTGGATATATATTTGCTCTTATCGTTGGAATCCTTGCACTTTTCGTAGGTATGGACAGAATAATCGGCGTAGTGGTCCAGGGTGCACCAGTAACAACCGATATGATATTACCGGCACTTCCCTTCGTAATATATTTCCTTACAGGAATGGTTCCCATGACCACCTGCTCACCTTCCCTTGAAGGCAAAAATTTCTGGATAATTAAGAGCAGCCCTGTAAGTAACTGGGATATTTATCTGGGCAAGCTTATGGCAAGCCTTTATCTTGCAGTTCCTGCGCAGCTTATCGGCACACTTTGCCTTTGCATCAGCGCCAGGACCACAGTGCTTCAGACCATATGCTTCTTAGCTCTTGGCTTTGTGCTTTGCATCTTTTCATCAACCTTTGGTCTTGCCTGCGGAATGCATTTCATGAAGCTTGACTGGGAGAACGAGATTGAGGTAATCAAGCAGGGAACAGCAGTAGTGATCTATCTTTTCCCCAATATGATCCTCACCTTCGCTGTATTATTTGCCAGCATTTTCCTTGCCAATGTATTGGGCGTTGTGCTGACAACTATCGCTTCCATGGTGATCTATGGCATATTTATCATTATCGCAGCCTTGAGAGTGAGAAGACTTGTAAGATTGTCCTAAATCCCCCTTTGGCAAAAAAGTTGTCAGAACCCACGTGCTCTGATAAAAAAATTATAGAAACGGTGAATTCATGAAGGTTAATGACAATAAACCGGGTTCCTGTGCTGAGATATCGGAGCCCGGACGCAGGATAGAAGAGCAGTCGGTTCGGGAAAAGTACCGAAAGCTCACAGAAACTCTTATCAGGAAAAATATCACTATCACCACCATGGAAAGTTGCACTTCGGGGCAGATAGCTTCTCTTATAACAGATACGGAAGGGTCTTCCGCCATAATTAAGGGGGCATGCATCACCTACAGCAACGAAGCCAAGATAATGGAGGGTGTTTCGGAGGATATCATCGGAAGATTTGGCGTTTATTCAACCGAAACCTCAGAAGCTATGGCAAGAGTCTGCAGGGAAAAATATGATGCCGATATCGGGATAGGAGTGACCGGAAGCTTTGGAAACGTGGATCCCAACAACTCAGACAGCGTTCCGGGAGAAGTATTCTTTTCCATTGCCAAAAGAGACTGTGTGCGAAGCTATCACTGCCTTATACCGGCGCAGCCATCCAAGCTGTTTTATAAGCTGTATATGGCGGATATTATAGCGGATTATATACTTGAATGAAATAGGATTATTAGAACAAAACAAAAGAAGGGCGTCCGGTATCACAACCTCCGAACGCGCTTCTTTTTTGCAATAATATAACTTGTGTTACTTGATTACATTTATAGTAATCTTTCTGTTGATTCCTTCACAGGTTAGATAATATGTTACTGTACCAACCTTATTAGCTTTAAATGAAAAACTGTTATTTCCGCTTGTAATGTTTGCAAGTACCTCACTATCGGAAGGAGTTTCACTTCTAGAAACATTAGCATTTGTAGGTGAACTTCCATCATCCAAGCGCGCCTTATATGAAAGAGTAGCTTCTTCTCCTAGCTTAAGGGTGAAAACTTCATTATTGTTACTAAATTCGCCTGATCCGCTTGCCTTAGAAATTTCTATTGAAGAAGGTAGACTGTATGTCAGTTTCACTATTTCACTTGTTGCTTCGTCTATTCCATCATCATATTTAACTCTTAGGCAATAGTTGTGTACAACGCCTCTTCTAGGATTATGGTGGGTATAAGTAGTTGTTCCAACCTTTTTATAGGATCCTCCATCTATACTAAGCTCAATATCCAGGTACTTAGTTGATGTTTCCCTTGAGTTATATGAATAATTCAGTCTGATACCTGAATCTTCATAAGAAATTCTGGCATTATCAACAGGAAGTGGCTTATTATGTACTATTGATGAATAGGTAAAATTGATACTTGAAGAGGCTTCAGTATCAGCAGTTGCCAATGTTGCAGGTTGTATCAAGTAGAAATAATATCTGCCAACCCTTACGCTTGTATCTGTCCAGGTCTTTGTAGCTGTGCTCTTACCTGTAGTTGCGATAGTCTCAAGATATTCCCACTTAAAAGCACCTGCACCATATGTCTGTATAAATTCTATCCATCTTTCTGCCGGAAGCTGCGCTATATATGATTCAATCTCATCGTATGTTGTCTTACCGGCCTCTTCCGCTTCTTTGTAAAGTGCCTCAATCTTTGGTTTCATGTCGTCGGATAGTTTCGTTTTAGCGCTGTCTACTTCAAGTCTAAAAATTCGGTACTGAGTAATATTTTTCTTTTGGGTAAAGCTAATTTTTATCTTCTTTGTTGCTTCACTGGAAACCTTAAAGTTTTTAACCTGCGCATACATAGCAGAAGCTTTTCCCATAACCTCATCTGAGCATTTATCAATATATTTTTCATTGTCAGACGCAGCTGCTTTAGTATTATAAATTGGTCTTACATAGTAGTAATACGGCGTATTGATTTTTATGTTTTTCTTATCTGTATAGAGAATATACTTAATTACCTTTTGATCATTTTCTTCAGTCAATGGAGTAGTAAACTTTTTGACTTTATCAATGCCAATTTTAGCTATGCGGACATCACCATTTTCTCCTGCAGATTTTCTCTGCATGCCATTAATTGAAGTTTCACCTCTATAAAGCCAATACTGTTTTACACAGTCATCTGCGTGCCACATAAGCATGATTTTATCAGAATCCGCGTCTGCTGTTACCAAATTCTGAACCACATCCATATCAGGTACTATAAGTTCACCATCTCCTTTTCCACCAGGAGTCTTTTTGGTTGTAGATATAGCACGTACTGCATAATAAGCATCCTTTTCAGGGGTGAACTTATTATAGAACATTGCATATACCTTATAGTCTTCCAAGTATCCTTCGGAAAGTGTACATTCCATCAAGGCAGTATTTCCTATTGTATAACTTTTTAACTTTTTATAGGCGCCATTCTCATAGTTACACTTTAATAGGTCAAAGGACTTGATTGAATCAATCTTATCCTTTTTGACCTTGAAGTATATTAGTCCGTCTTTTGCACATACAGAAGTATTAGTTCCATGTACATACATCTGAGATGAAGCAGGAATTTCATATCCACCAAAATAAGCATTGATATGCTCGTTCGCTCTTTCAAGATTATATTTATTACCTGCTTTAGCATCTTTTGTGTCGTAGTATACGCCTGCGTTTGTAATAATATGGCATTTCTGAGGGCCCGCCTTACAAGAAAGTACATTTGATGGGGCAGAAGTAACCACAAGATTATTTACATAAGTTACTGTTCTGACACGACCATAATAGGTATTTCCTAATATAACTTGAGGTTGGTCCAGAGAATATGTAAGCATAATAGCATCTGAATTTACATTTTTGCTGACATAATACTTTCCTATACCAAATACGCTTTCTGAGTCATAAATGGTTCTCCAAGCTTCTTGAAAGCCTGTTGTAACCTTTACATCATCGTTTTCCTTATTTTTTGATGCTAATTCAAGGAAATATATTTGAGCTAGATCTGTCCTCTGTGTCATAGTAAAATCGAACTCACCTGTTTCTTCTCCGCTCTGCATCTGTAACATATATGGCGCTGCAGCAGTTACATATTGTGCAATAACTTTACCATCAGCATCCATACATTTAAGAAGATAAAGGAGAGAATCTTCCTCAGTATTAACGTTCTTGACAGTAACCGATTTAGTCTTAAGTTCCTTGATAAGAGTTTCCTTATACCCTGTCTCGGTAGAACTGTCTTCCTCGAGATGATATAAAGCATACTTTTTATAGTTTTTCTGATCTGGATATTTTTTTGTATCAGTTGCCCAACTAATCTTTACGGATGAAAGATTCTTTTGTATCTGAGCTTTCATCTTAATGCCTAAATAGCCATCCGACCAAGTTGAATCCGTTTCAGGTTTAGCTATGGAAGAAGCCGGAATTGACACTTCATCCATTTCAGCCTTTGAATACACAGGCTCTCCATCTACTATTATTTCATTCCAATCATCATCATATTGAGGAATATAACCAAGTATTTTCCATCCTAAATACTCTGGTGTCTCAGAGCCTTCTTCAGTATAGGTATCAGTATAACCTATCCAAAGTAGATAATCTGCCTCTTCATTCAAACGATCTTTTGTAGAAGAAGAACTATAAACTTCCAATAATTTAACGGATTTACCTGGAGCAATCTTAGTTCCAAGCATGCAAATTCCTTTATTCTTTTCAGGATCTGCATATACAAGTGCGGCATATAAATAATTAGTCTGATCATTTTTATTAGTATACTTATTTTCTACTTTTACATAATTAGCATAACGGGTCACTGCGTATTTATCAGTAGGGATATTAGCATCTCCCACCTGATAATTGGGTATTGATCCACTATTTCTAAAAAGCTTCAAAGCCTTTTTAACATTAGCTTCTTCATCATTCCCTATTTCCTCTTCAAAAATGTCATTATTTGAGTCTTCCTGTATATCTTCTGGCAAAAAATTATCATCATTTACTTCATCTGAGCCGTCTACGTCAATGTCTATGTCATCCTCTGAAACAGTTTCTTCCTGGGATAATCCAAGAAGTCTTTCCAATTCTTCCTGAGTTGGCTCATAGTCATCCCCATCATCGAACTCATCCTCATAACCCGCGTCAATGTCGATCTCTTCCTCGAAATCAGCCTGGTCATAACCCTCCTCTGCAGCAAATGCCCGCACCGGTCCGGTTACAACCATGAACAGCGCAAGCATAATGGCTGTCATGCGTAGATAGAACCTTTTTGTGTACTTCATTCTCATCATTAACTCCCTCCTCACACGCTGTTAATCAGCTGTTTACTTGTGTAGATAAAATAATGTAAGTGTCAAAAGTACCTTTTGACACCTATATCATAAAATAATTTTACAATATTTCGTTACTCAAAATGAAATTTTGTTGTAGAGTTTAGAATCTTTTAATTTTTTGCCCGGAAAGTATGTATTTTCTGTGATTCTGATTGTTATAAAGGCCTCGAAATGGTATGATTTATTACAAATTTAGTAATACTTTCATGGGAGAAGGATAAGGAAAGGAGAGGTATGAGAAAAAAATTTGTACGGGGAGTTAAACTTTTCACTGGCCTGATGCTGGCTGCAGCACTGGTCACATCGCCTTTGTCTGCAGTTTTGCCGCAGAACACAGGCGCCATGGTAGTCTATGCGGGGGATAATGATTTTAGCTGGAGTACCTATTCTAAGAAGGATTCATCCTGGTGGAAGGGATCCGAGGCAAAGAGCCTTGCGGATGAGATTGTTAAGTATCAGCTTTCAGACGGAGGCTGGCGCAAGGACATGAAGACCTCAACCAGCGGTTCCTGGAACAAATCCACCATCGACAACAACGCAACCTGGGGCCAGATTCGTTTCCTGGCCAACATCTACACAGCAACCAAGAATGACAAATACAAGACATCCTGCCTGAAGGGAATTGATCTTCTTATCAATGGTCAGTATTCCAATGGCGGATGGCCGCAGGTATTCAACGATGCCGGCACCTATCATGCGCATATCACCTACAATGACAATGCCATGGTCAACGTTCTTAAGATCATGCAGGAAATGTATCAGAAGACCGGCGCTTTTGCATGGGTTGACAGCAGCTATCAGAAGAAGGCCGAGAATGCCCTTGATAAGGGAATTCAGTGCATCCTGAACACACAGATCACAGTTAACGGAACACTGACAGCATGGTGCCAGCAGCATAATGAATATACTCTTGCACCGGATTATGCCCGCGCCTATGAGCTTCCTTCTATCTGCTCATCAGAGAGCGCAGCAATTGCCACATTCCTTCGCTCACTTCCTTCAGAGAAGCAGAGCAGTGCTGTTATCAAGGCCCACAACGCAGCAGTAAGATGGTTCGACGCTGTTAAGATTGAGAACAAAAAGTGGGATTGGAACAAGGATAAGACAGATAAGGTAGTTACCACCTCCAACGGTTCAACTATCTGGGCAAGATTCTATAACCTTAATACCAACAAGCCTCTTTTCGCAGACCGCGACGGCAAGGCTTATGATGACGTTACCAAGATCAGCCAGGAACGCAGAACAGGCTATGCGTGGTACGGCACCTGGTGCGCAGACAACCTCAAGAAGGGTCTTCTGAATGAGAGCTCAGGCGGCGGAAGCTCATCCAGCCAGCCTCAGCAGCAGGGTTCACACCTTTATGTCGGCTACAGCAATCAGTCCTCCAACTATTCAACAGTTCAGGCCGCTGTAGATGCAGCTGCCAAGCTCAATCCCAAGAGCGAGCAGCAGCGTGTTTACATCCATATCGCTCCCGGCACCTACCGTCAGCAGGTTATTGTAAACACTCCTTATATCACATTCATCAACGACCAGCCTTCACAGGAAGTTAAGCTTACCTGGTACTATGGTATCGGCTACAAGTACTACAGTATGGGCAGCGACGGCTACTACAATGCAAGCAATGCCAAGAAGAAGTCCTCCATGGGCGAGGCTACACGTTGGGGCAGCGCAGTTGCACTTAAAGGAAATGCAGATTATTTCCACGCAGAGAACATCACCTTCGAGAACTCATTCAACCGCTATGTAACAGATGAAGAGATCGCAGACGGTGTTACACCTTCAGGAAGCGAGTCCATCACCTTCCAGAGAAGAAAGGGTGTTGATGTAACCAGCAAGACTGCTACAGAGAGAGCAGCCTGCATCGCAGTAGAAGGCGATTACAGTGAATTCTACAACTGCACATTCCTGGGCAGCCAGGACACTCTTTTCACAAGAGGTAACTACGAGTATTACAACAACTGCCATGTTGTAGGTAACACAGACTACATCTTCGGTCAGGGTATCGCTGTATTCCAGAATTGTACCCTCGAATTTGCAGGTTATTCCGACAAGGCAGTAGGCGGCTATATCACAGCCATGAAGAGCGACGGCAAGTCTCTTTTCCTTGACTGCAATGTTACAGCCAACAGCAGCAAGAAGGTATCTTCAGGTTACTTCGGAAGACCTTGGGGAGACAAGGCAGACGTTGCATTTGTAAATACCAGGCTTCAGTATGAGAGCATCATCACTTCAGCAGGCTGGACCTCTATGAGCGGCAATGCTCCTGAGAATGCCAAGTTCAAGGAATATAACACAACAGCCGGCGGCAAGAGCGTTAACACCTCCGGAAGAGTTAGAAATACCGTAATTTATTCAGCTAACAGCCTCAATGTACAGTCCTACTTTAATGGCTGGACTCCTGTATTCTACAACTATTCAGGAAGCCAGACTGTTACACCACAGCCTCAGCCTGAACCTGAACCACAGCCCGAGCCTCAGCCTTCACAGCCTACAAATGAAGGTGCTACAGCTTATATCGAGAACGGCTGGTACTACATTAAGGGCGTTCAGTCCCAGAAGTATCTCACAGTTAACGCTGACAACGCAGACGGCTGGAAGAGCGTAGTTATCAAGACCGGCAGCGGCGTTGATGCTCAGAAGTGGTATGTAAACAACGTTGGAAACGGCTATATCACCCTTACCAACAAGCTTGGCAATGTAATGCTTGATGTTGCCAACGGCGAGGATACAGCCGGTGCAGACGTAGGTATTTATCAGGCTTATGGCGGCAATGCACAGCAGTTTATGGCTAAGACCACATCCCAGAGCGGAGTTTACACCATCGCAACCAAGTGCTCATCTGCAACCAAGACTCTTGATGTTACCGGTAAGAAGACAGCTGACGGCACCAACGTATGTCAGTGGACCTACAACGGCAATCCTAACCAGCAGTGGCAGTTTGAGAAGGTTGCAGAGCAGACCTCTGCTCCCGAGAACACTCAGGATCCTGTAGTTGAGCCTGATCCTATTGTAGAACCCGATCCTATCGTAGTTGAGCCCGATCCCGAGCCACAGCCAGATCCTGTAGAAGATCCGGATCCAATCGTGGTTGAGCCCGATCCTGTTGTTACAGGAGGTCTTGAGCTTGATTATTCCGTTAACAGCTGGGGATCAGGATATCAGATCACCTTTAAGATCTCCAACAACTCCGGCAGCACAGTAAACGGATGGACTCTTAAAGTTAACAAGAAGCAGGTTAATCTTGATTCCTGCTGGAATGTAGATGTTAAGACCAGCGGTAACTACTATGTAATTACCCCCGTTGCATGGAATTCAACCATCGCAAACGGACAGAGCATCGAGTTTGGTGGCATCGGAACCGGTCAGATAAACGGTGCTTTCGATTATACTCTTGAGTAAGTAACAAATCAGATATTTAGATATTTCCAAGTGCCATGTTTCATATGCGAGACATGGCACTTCTTTTTATTTCGATAAAAAGGATTTAGTTGACAGAGGATGAAATAAGGAGTAATTTAATTGTATGCAATTTATTTTACTGGTCAATTTGTTTTTATACTTATTTGGAGTTTTATTATGGATAAAAAGCTTATATTTCATACCCCTGCCTTTGAAGACGCCGCTAAACTGTCACAGATCTATGCCTTAAGAAATAATAAGACCTGCGACAGCACGGTTCTTGATACTTTTATCTGGAAACAGCTCTACAACACGGAGATTTACATCGAAGACGAAGCCGCCCTGCTGCTTATGAAAGATAACAAGGGTTATTTTGCGGCTATGCCTTATTGCAAGGAAGAAAAGCTCCCTGAATACTTTGAGCTTCTAAGGCGGTATTTTAATGAGGAGCTGCATTGCCCCTTGCGCATAGATCTGGCTGATGAAGACGCTATTAAAGCGTTGGGACTTGACGATGATCCTGCCTTTGAAGTAGAAGAAGAATTCGATTTTAAGGACTACCTCTATGACGCAGAGGAGCTTCGAACCCTTCCCGGCAAGAAATACCAGAAAAAGCGTAACCTTGTAAACAAATTCATGAAGGAATATGAAGGCAGATGGGAATATAAGACCCTATGCTGCGTTGATGAGTATTTCCTTGAGGAATTCATGAAAAAATGGGTTGATAACAGACTCACTGAAGGAGTTGAGAGCAGAGATACTCTTTTACTGGAAAAAGACGGAGTGATTGAAATGCTCAGAAACTGCGACAAAGTCACTTTCAGAATCGGCGGTATTTTCATTGATGAAGTCATGGAGGCTTTTACTATCGGCTCCTACAACTCAAAAGAGCATATGGCGGTTATCAGTATAGAAAAGGGTAATTCCGAGATTCCCGGCATTTATCAGGTTATTAACCAGCAATTTCTCCTTAATTCCTATGAAGATGCTAAAATAGTTAACAGAGAAGATGATATGGGCATAGCGGGCCTCAGACAGGCCAAGGAAAGCTATAATCCCATAGGCTACGCCAGAAAATACAGAGTTTGCGAGAAGACATCATGATCAAACAGATTACAGAATTTGAAGACAAGAAGCGAACAAGAAAGCTCTATCAGGAGGCATTTGACGATCCCGAGGTATTTGTGGACTACTATTACTCGGATAAATGCCTGGACAACAAAATGATCGTAAGTGAGGAAGACGGTGAAGTAATATCCATGCTTCACCTTAATCCTTTTTGCGTGAATCTCTGCGGAACTGCCGTTAAAAGCTATTATGTTGTGGCAGTTGCCACCACAAAGGAAAGGCGTCATCAGGGCCATATGTCCCGTATTTTTGAAGAGGCTTTTCGCATTTTAAAAGAAGAAAAAATACCATTTGTTTTTCTTTTACCCGTGGAAGAATCTATATATTCCTGGATGGGATTTGAAAAAATCTGCGATTTTGCCACGGATAGAATAGCAGATTATGAGGAGATAAAGAAAAGCTTCGATGTTTATTGTATCCGGGATGATGCTTATATCCGCAGAATGAACAAGGAAGACTACTTCAGATCCATGGACAATGGAGAGGTTCTTCCCGATGCTCCTGTTATCATGGCAAAGATCACTGATCTTGAGGCATTTAACGAGGCGACAGACCAGTCTTTTTCCACAGAAAAAGAGGCTCTTTCCTGGTTAAAACAGAAGAAAATCTATATCTGCGAAGAGGTTTAAACAGATAATATGAAACCTTTTTTGCTGATAATGAAGAGTGATCAGTTGTTGTATTCCCTAAGGCCATAGTAATAGAACTTCTTGATCTTCTGCTTAAGGGAGGCGGGTTCTATGACAAGGGCATCCTTGCCGAATCTGTTGAAATATTCCTCAAGCTGCAGCTCAGGCCAGTCAAAATGATAGAGATTACCTTCAATTTTGGATACGATGGGCCTGTTCTTGGTTACTGTTTTGAACTTTTTAATTCCATTATTGGTAAGACGAATAACGGCATGAACTGTAAGTGATACAGAATGAGGGCTCCGGACAGCTTTTTCCTGGAGCTCTTTTTTTATTGCCTCATCCACAGGAAACTCGTACTTGGTCACAAAAACGCTGCGCATTCTGGATATTCTGAAGGTCTTGGGCCTTCTGGATGCTCTGTCCCTGCAGAGAAGATAATTACACTGCTCCTCCTTGGAAGGGGCGATAACATAGGGTTCCACGGAAAAAGTGTGCTTCTCAGCAGAGGTGGTGTTGGTGAAAGTAAGGATCTTGTGCTCCTTCAGAGCGGTTTCTATAATCTCATAGGCATCCTTGAAGATAATTGCCTCTCGCTCACTCCTTGGAATAGAAAGATAGGAAGTGAACATATCCTTGAGATACTGGGAAAGAGAAGAATCCCTCAGCATGTTAAATTCGATAATTCGGATGATCTCATAGGATTCACCGCTGACAGTAAGGGTGATGGCGCTGGTCTGCTTACTCTGGAAGCGGTCGTTCTTGATATAGGTGCTGACGATCTTGTCCGCCAGCTTCCGGGCATTCCTGTCGGAGATGTCAGTGATATCCGTCAGATCCTTGATAATATTGTTAAGGAGCCTCTCGCTGTCACGGGTGTACTGCTCGAAGAAATTGACGATAAGGGTCTTCAAAAAGGCGTTGAGGTTCACGGATTCATCCTTTTTGGTGAATTCAAAGAGCTCAGCGTCGTTAATTAGTCTTGTTTTTATATCCTCAGGAAGATAAATTTTGTACTTCTCTGTCATAATGCACCTCTCATTTGGGGTTGTGTTTTATAGCAATTATAGCTTATAAGCCGCATATTTACAACAATATTAGGGGTTGCAAATTGAATCTATTGTGAAGGTTTACGTCTCCAATTCTCAGAACTATGATATATACATAAAGACACGCACAGCAATCATTCGGATACGGTGGTCAGTACCGGACGAAAGTCCGGAGCGCAGGTTCGAATCCTGCTCCAATAAATGTGTCTTGTATAAGAAGAAAGGTGCAAACAGCAATTAACACCACGACTGTCAATCGTAAAAAATCTGCCCCTGGCCGGGGCAGTGGCACCTTGTCAGGAGGAAAAGGAAATGTTGGATTTTTTAAAGAAAGAAGCAAACAAAACCTATACAGAGAATGGCGCAGTTACATATGTATCCACAAAGTCTGACTGCCTGGACCTGTTCGCAACCATCGGAGCACTGAGAAATGCCCCCGAGGAAATGATAATCAAAAGATTCGTTAAGGCCTACGCCGAGGATCCCGATCTTGCTCTTAAGACTCTCTTTTTTGCAAGAGATATCAGAGGCGGCCTGGGCGAGAGAAGAGTGTTCAGAGTAATACTTTCTTATCTTGCCGCAGCTGAGCCCGAATCTGTTAAAAAGAATATTGAACATGTGGCTGAATACGGCAGATTCGATGACCTGCTTGCTCTTATGGGTACTCCAGTTGAAAAAGAAGCTCTTGAATATATTGAAAAGATCTTCAGAGGTGAACTTGAGGCCCTGACAGACAACGGCGAAAACGCAGAAGTAACTCTTTTGGCAAAATGGCTTCCTTCTGTTAATACAAGCAACAAGAAGGCAGTTATGAATGCCAAAAAGATCGCCAGAGCCATGGGCATGACAGATGCTCAGTACAGAAAGGCTTTATCCGCCCTTCGCGGTCAGATCAGGATCATTGAGAATAACTTAAGGGAGAAGGATTACACCTTTGACTATGAGAAGCAGCCTTCCAAGGCTTTATATAAGTACAGACAGGCCTTTATCAGAAATGATGAAGCAAGATACAATGCTTTTATCAAAAGAGCCGAGGAAGATCCTTCCGTAATGCACACCGCAACCCTTACACCCTATGACGTGATCGCGCCAATCATCAGCAAAAAGATATTATGCTTAGGTGAAAGACGTGCCATGAATGCCACCTGGAATGCCCTGGAGAACTACGCAGGCGCAGAGAACTCCCTGGTGGTAGTGGACGGCTCCGGCTCCATGTACTGGGGCAACGGCCTGATCCGTCCCGCAGCAGTGGCTCAGTCTCTTGGTATCTACTTTGCTGAGAGAAATACCGGTGCTTTTCACAACCATTTTATTACATTTTCTACCAATCCAAGACTTATCGAGATCAAGGGAAAAGACATAGTGGATAAGGTCCGCTACTGCATGAGCTTTAATGAGTGCAGCAACACTGACCTTGCCAAGACCTTTAATTTGATCCTTAAGACTGCGGTAAAAAACAGGTTGAAACAGTCTGACATGCCTGAAAAACTCTACATCATTTCCGATATGGAATTTGACTGGTGCGCAGGCAATGCAGATAGCACCAATTTTGAGTATGCCAGGGCAGAATTTGAGAGATACGGCTACAAGCTTCCTCAGATCATATTCTGGAACGTTAACAGCAGAAACTGCCATCAGCCTGTCAAAATGAACGACAGAGGCGTAGCGCTGGTTTCCGGCTGCAACCCACAGATTTTTTCCATGTTAAAAGAGGGAAATATGGAACCCTACAAATTCATGATGAGCGTCCTTTCTTCTGATCGTTATGAAAGGATTGCTGCATAGTATAGATGAAAGGACATAATTATGAACGCAATTGAGATAAAAGGAAAAGTAAATACAGCTCTCTGCTATGCAACCATAGTGGAGGATGAGGCAATAGAGCAGATCCGCAGAATGTGCGACTATCCCATGACTGCGGGATCGATCATAAGAATAATGCCCGACGTCCACGCAGGAAAGGGCTGCACAATCGGAACCACAATGACAATCGTGGACAAGGCAGTTCCCAATGTGGTCGGCGTGGACATTGGCTGCGGAATGTACACAGTAAATCTGGGAAAACAGAAGATTGACCTGGAGAAATTCGATATGGCGGCTTTCACCATTCCTTCAGGTAGAGATGTCTGGGAGGGCAGAATCGAGAGATTCGATCTGACAGAGCTTCGCTGCTATCGCCAGTTAAAAGAGGCTAAGCGCCTGGAGAGATCTCTGGGAACCCTGGGAGGTGGCAATCACTTCATTGAGATAGACAGAGCCTCAGACGGAACCCAGTATCTGGTAATCCACTCAGGCTCAAGAAACCTTGGAAAGCAGGTGGCTGAGATATATCAGACGCTGGCAGTGGACCTTGATAAGGGAATCGGCGAGTATCTGGAGGCCAGAGATGAGCTTATCAGAACTTACAAGGAGCAGGGCAGAAGAACCGAGATCCAGGCTGCACTTAAGGAGCTCTACAACTTAAAATATCATGAGGGCCCCATGACTATGCCTGAGGATCTGTGCTATTTATCAGGAAAGTATCTGGAGGACTATCTTCACGATGTTGAGATCTGCCAGCGTTTTGCAAAGAGAAATCGCGAGAAAATGGCAGCGATATTATTAGAGAAGACAGGCCTTACAGCCGGTGAGTCTTTTCACACCGTTCATAACTACATTGATACTGATGAGATGATCCTGAGAAAAGGCTCTATTGCGGCCCACAAGGGAGAGAAGGTACTGATCCCTATTAATATGAGGGACGGCTCTGTTCTTGCTGTGGGTAAGGGCAACCCTGAGTGGAATTATTCTGCTCCCCATGGTGCAGGAAGACTGCTGTCCCGGTCAGCAGCAAAAGAGAAGCTTTCAATGGAGGAGTACAAGGAGGCCATGAAGGGCATTTATACATCATCTGTCTGCGAGGCCACCATCGATGAGGCTCCCATGGCCTACAAGTCACTGGAGGATATCATTGATGTTATCCGCGAGTCAGTGGAGATCATCGATGTTATGAAGCCTATTTACAATTTCAAAGCAGCAAAATAATTTTTTTTTAAAATTTTTTGCCACGATAAAAACTCTCTTCGTATAAATAGTTGTGTGAAACAAAAATACAACTTTTATATGAGGAGAGGAAATAATTATGAGAAAGAATTCAATGACAAAAATCGTAGCACTTTTTGGAACAGCAGTACTTATGATGGGAAGCCTTGCCGGATGCGGACAGGTTGCACAGAACAGCGAAATAGCAGAAGCTCACGACGTTACAATCATGGAAGAGATTCCTGCCAAGGCTGCTGAAGCTAGTGAGGCTCCATTCTTTACAGAAGGTGTATATGTTAATTACGCAGAGGGCGCTGTAACAAGAGATTACTTCTACGTTTTCTATGATGAGGGCGCAGGATATACAGAGGATGGTAACAATGGAACAGGCTTACCATTCTGCTGCACACAGGAGAACGGCCAGATCGCATTCTCATACGGCGGAAACGGTGAATCATCAGATGTTTTCACTGTAGAATCCATTGAAAACGGCGTTATGAAGGGCCACTTCAAGGATACAGTAACAATGTACTTCGAGCCTGTATTTGATGCAGATCCTGATAACTTTGACGCAGTTGCTTTTGTTGATAAGAGTGGAAGAGTAGACTACAGACAGTACAACGATCCCAACGGCTGGTCAGTAACCTATAACGCAGCCTGCATGGAAGTTACACAGCAGGATAACATGGTATTCTTCGTATATACCGGCGAGTGCGGTGGTTCAAATGTAATTACAGCAACCTATGACGTAAGCTGCAAGGCCAAGGAAGCTGTTGACAATATCGTTAAGGGCTGGGGCAATGACAATGTAACCCAGATGGATACTGTATTCCCCGGCACAGAGGATGTTCCTGAATACTTTGCAATGCTTCCTCCCGCAGATGAGGGTTCAGGCTTATATGAGACTGTTATTGCCAGAGATTACATGGATGGCTGCCTTATCTTCGAGTGCCTCGGTCACAACTGCGGTGATGATGAAATTGATATGGCTGTAAGCGACAATCTCGCCCTGGTAATTGATTCCATTACATTTAACAATTAAAAGCACTCAAAATAATGAAGTCCACGGTTCGTGCCGTGGACTTTTTCGTGCGTTTTTCGAGACATATTCCCTTAAAGTACGACTACAAGGACTTCAACCTTCTTCTATTTTAAGCACCTCTTTGTCAAATCCCAGATCTGCAAAACTTCTTGGGAAGTGTCCGCAGCTTTTCCAAACCAGGCTCAGGTTAAAGAGCAGCAGGAGTATCTCAGCTATTGGCTGCGCAATCCAGATGCCGTCAATGCCAATGGAGTATCCGAGGGCAACCATAAAAAATGCATAGAGCATTACCTCCAGCAGATAGTTGAGATGGGCATATTTTAGTAGCCCGATAGTCTCGTACAAACTGCTGAACATACTTGTTAACAGGTAAAAGATAAAGTTGAAAGCGTAAATTATCAGGATTTTCAGGGCAATATCGAAAACCTCCTGACTATCACCCTCTTCAATGAATAAGTTCAAAATAGGCCACGCTGTGACCATAAAGATAATTCCGCCACCTATAGCGATTTTTAAGGCGCTTTTCGCAACAGTACTGATGTAAGTGCGATATTTTTCCCTATCCCGGCTTCCATAGGCCGATCCGATCGTAACAAGAACCGCGTAAAATAAAGCCGTCATAACAAGTTCACCAAATTCTGCGCCATCACTTAAGGTTACAGCAGCCAGGGCATTCTTATTGCCGATGTGAATAACAAGACTATTGCGCAGAGCCGCGGACAGTATGTAATAACTCCAGCAAAGCATCTCTGGAAGACCTGTTCTAAGCGATTCTTTCACGCCACTAATCTGGAACATAGGACGAATATGGTAAAACATGGAATCAGGGTCTTTATGGCTTATACGAAGGTATAGCAGGATAAGGAAATCAGATATTGCAAGGCTGAGGGCATAACCACCCCAGATACCTGCCATGGTTGGCATTATACTTGAAGTAACACCTGTTATTATAATTTGAAGAGCTATAGAAAAGATGCCGAGAAAGGCAGCATTTTTCCTGTTTTCATTAAAAATCAGATTCGTAAGCAGGATTATGAGTACCCCTAAGAAAGGACCGCACAGAGTACTCACAAGAAGAGCCTGGGTACTTGCGTCTCTCAAATGAGCGTATTCGCCTTCAGCTCCCAGTGCGGTGATTAGCGGATAGTGGAAGATCCAGCAAATAAGCGTAAAGGATAGCATAATAAAGAAACACCAGGTAAGGCCTGTGCATAAGTGCACACGG
>JAEEGF011657976.1_pt1 | contig 36220 bp, 30 predicted proteins | sample 9134171 | NCBI WGS metagenome assembly JAEEGF01 (sample SAMN16246542, study PRJNA631951) | gut metagenome | biome: gut microbiome; feature: rumen; material: AP-attached | host: Bos | place: Iran: Karaj | collected 2018-10 | reverse complement strand
TAGGCTTCTGTACAGGCAGTGTCTCTATTGAGGCCCGCCTGCAATTCCCTCATCTGCATGTTTGCTCGTTTGAAGTACGTCCTGAGTGTGAGGCTATCATACAAGATAATGCCCACCGCTTTGGTGCTCCAGGCATCGATATACATATCGGCGACTTCCTTGAGACAGATATTTCTTCGCTTCCTCGTCCTGATGCTGTTTTCATAGGAGGACACGGAGGCCGTCTCAAAGCCATCATGGCAAAGGTCCTCTCTGTTCTCGCTCCCAATGGTGTCATGGTCTTTAACAGTGTTACCTCGCCCAAGGTGCCAACAGATAGTCACAGACTTTGGGATGAAGCTTGCCAGGAACTGAATCTCCTGCAAGCACCACCATTACATATACAACTCAACGACTATAACCCTATTGAGATTTTGTCAGCTTCTGCACATACTTCACAGGAGTGCCTTCGCCTTTGAGGATATCAGCAAAGGTTTGCGGTTTGGTAGTGACAGGTCCATGCATGAATTCTGGGATGTTATAGCATCTCATGAACTGACGGTGATAATCTGGGTCTGCACTGGGTAATTCGAAGGGTTTGGTGCCGTGCCCGTTGTTGTCAATGTGGGCAAAGAAGGGACGGGTATAGGTACCGTCATCACGGCGACTACTGAAGACTACCCATTTGCCATTGCTCGACCATGAATGGTAACTCTCAGTGTCAGGTGAGTTTATTTCCTGTAGGGCTCTTGCCTGACCTGTCTGCAGGTCGAGCAGCCAGAGGTCGGCATCATGGTGCCATATATGGAACACACCGTATTCGGCAAGAGCGAACATCAGGTAGCGTCCATCGGGTGAGATGCGTGGTAAGGTAGCACTTTTGTTGAGGCTGTCAGCAGAGAAGACAAGTTCGCGGGGCCCGAAAGCCATGGTCTCTGGGTTGAAACGCTTGCGGTAAATATTATATTTTATCTCCTGCGAACGTTTGATGATCTCATCGACTTTCGTCAGGGCAGAATCTTTCCATTCAAAATGGGCACTGCAGTAGTAAAGAGTCTTGCCATCAGGAGCCCATGCTGGGAAAACCTCCAGTTCGTTGGCATCGTTCTCAAGGTTTGTCACCTCTCCCTTGTCAATGTCGTAGGCAATCAGGTCGCTCTCAGAGTCATAGACTTCAATCTTGTTGTGATGGGAGGTATGGAAACTTTGGGCGGTCATGTTTGTAGAATAGACAATCAGTTTCAGCCAGGGATGCCAGGCGGGATAGACACCTGCAGAAAGGATAGAGTCATTGCTCATATTCACTTTCTTGATTTGTCCGTCATAGGCAATAACTGTTCCACCAAGGTTCTGACGGGCATGAAACTGCATACGCTCAGGATTATACTGTTGATAGTTATGACAGTTGATACACTGTCCCTCCTTTTCAATACTGCAAAGCATATTGTCGTAGATAACACTTTCGTCGTAGTTTTCCAAACAGCGTTGACTAATGGTTAGCGACTCGTAATTGATAAAAGAAGGATAGATAAGACGGTAACTCAGATGACTGTCTATGCTGTCCGGTGACACAAAGATACTGAATGGCTGATAGTGCGTCCAACGGTCACCCTTTCGGGCATAGACATCCACCTTGATAGCACCGCCCTTTGCTTTTTCCGTCAGCATCCGCCAATCGTCCAATGCCGGCTGTACTTTGTCAGCAAAGACAAGTTCCTCATCGCCTGCGGTATAACGGGCAATCATCTCGTCAGCTTTCTCGTCAAGTTCAAAGGTAAGCGGAGCGATATTTATTGGAACGGTTACGTTGGTATAGTCGGGATAGATGTCCGGCAACACCTTGGAGTCAGTATATACTTCTGGCACGGAAGGTCCCGAACAACCCATTATCATTAGGCAACATCCTATATAAACTAATTTTCTCATCGTCACTATTCAATTCTTAATACTCTGGTAACTTGTTCATGGCATAATAGTCATAATAATAGGTATCACCGAAGAGAGGGTACAATCCCTGACGCGCAACCTCTATTGTCTCTTTGTAGTAATTGGGAGCTACAGACATGAATCGTCTATAGGAATCTTTGACCTCTGCATCGAAAGGCATCGCCTCTACCTCTGCCCTTCCCTCCAGATGGCCGTAGAGATAAGCGGCTTCCTGATAGTAGCGGGGAATGGGACCTTGAGGATGTCGTGAGGCATACTCCTTGAAATGATACCAAAACTGATTGATATTCTTGGTCCACAAAGTGGCAAGCAGGCACTGTTCCTGAAATACTGGATCATCAACAATAGTTCTTGATGCCAGCTCTGTCATGAGGTATCGTTCCGTGTTGCCCTGATCACCACCAAGTGAATTCTTGTAATGGAGCATATGGGTGATAGGCTCACGCTCAGCATCTTTAGCTATCAGTTTTGGATGGTCTAAAAGCGTCTCAGCCTGTTCTGCCCAATCACGATAGAAGAGCGTCTGCTTCAAAACATGGATATACTTACGGGCAAGGGGCTTATCACCACTCAATAAGGCGCAATTTGCCAGCAACTGATAGTCTTCCAGACGGAAACCGAATAAGACACCCATTTCCATGCACAAACGGTTACAATAGTTCAGCATCCCATATTGGTAGTAAATTTGCGGACCGATAACCATCATCAAACGCATGGTAAAAGGAGCAGCATAGGCCTTGGATCCGTTTTTGTAAAGGAACATGTCATCCCCTTGCCTACCGATACGTGAGAGGGCAAGGTTCCGCATCATCACAATAGATCGTGTCGGTTCGTCCTTTTGGGTGACAGCTTCTTCCAATACCCCTCTCCAATCACACTGGGCGATACGATGCTGCATAACCAACTCATGGTGGAAATTCTCGTCCTTCATCCAAAAGTGATAAACGCTACCCACTATCAGAATGGTAACAATAGCCTGGCACCCCAGATATTTAAATCTCTTCATAGGCTTTACATCCTGATTCCCCGCATGATAAGTTACAGTCAGAAAGACAAAAAACAGTGCCAAAAGATAGAAAGGTATATAATAGGCATGGAACTCCTCGGTCGTAATGAAGACGGGTAATTCTGCCCATAGGACATTCGCCAAATTCGTTTGGTAATACACGAAGCGATAGTATAATAGAGGTACTGCTGCTATACTTAAAATGGCCATCAAACAACATACAATAGCTTCTGTACGACGGGCCGACAATCGCCACGTCCAAAGTCCCATCAACAGCGTGGCAGCTAATCCGTAGATACCTAAAAGAGGATAGCCTATGACGGTAGTGAGAACTAGACAGACAGCACGCAGGCAGTATTTTTCGGGGATGTATCGAAAAGCCCATAACAGAGCTACTACAGCCGTCGTTCCGATAGTCGTTACAAAGAAATGCCCTTTCAGTTTCAGAACATAAATCCAATATCCCATATCCATATTGGCAATCAATAAGATAGCAACGGGAATAAGCATTAGGATAGCCCAACGGTCGGAGATGCAGAATGTCTTTTTCGTTAGTGTCATCAGCAGAAGCCACCAGCTACAGAGCAGCGATACGCCAAGCCACGGATAATACAGGAACTGAGTAAACCATGTACCCATCCATGTGAGCAGACCACCTGGCACTATCATTTGCTCCTTCAAAAATAACACCGAGTAAAGAAAGAGGTTTTTCTCCTGCACCTTCCAGAGTTGGTCACTCTCAAATATGAGCAAGGCTCCGGCAATGATTGCCAGAGCACCCAACCACATGACTACTGTCAGATGTTTCTTAAGCCATTTCATACCTTGTCATACTATTTTTTGTGCAAAGTTAGCGATTCTTTCGGATAAATCATTGTGGTACGAAGTTTTTTTGTTAATTTTGTCACTGGAAAGTATTGCAAATTGACATGAAGACAGCAATTATACTGATTAGTGAGGCTGGACAGGATATTGCCGACCTCCTGAAGAGAGAATTAGGTGCCCAGTTGATGAAGCGAACTGACGTTGGAAAACAATGGAAGAAATTTGACGCCTTCATCTTTATTGGAGCTATGGGCATCTGTGTACGCACCATTGCACCCTATATCAAGGATAAGCATGAAGACCCTGCTGTTGTCTGCGTTGACAGTCTCGGGCTGAACGCTGTTTCGGTCTTATCAGGACATATCGGTGGCGCCAACGACTTGGCACACGATGTGGCTGCCATCATCGGAGCACGGGAAGTCATCACTACCCAGAGTGACAATGCTGGACTATGGGCACTCGATACGTTTGCCGAACGCTTCAACTGGGCCATTGCCAGCGATGATGACATGAACGAATGTATTTCTGCTTTCGTCAATCGCCAACCCACAGCCCTGCTGATGGAAATCCGTGACGAGGGTACCGACTATCTGGAGAAGACACTGCCCCCTCACGTTACTGTTGTCAAGAGTCTGGAGGAGGTGGATCCCAAGAAATACAGTCTTGTCATCTTGGTGACACCCTACAATCTCTGTGTGCCATACGGTGTCCTCGAACTGCATTTCGTACCTATGATAGCTGCCTTGGGCTTTGGACTCGCCAATCATCCTGATGACTATGAATACATCTACGACGAAATTGACGAAGCGATGAGCCAGATTGGTGTATTACCTTGCTACAAACGCTATTGCACCATCGATGTGAAGGAGGACGAGGAATTCTGTGCTATGCTGGTTGATGATTTAAACGAGGAACTGGTGTTTTATTCCGCTGAAGAACTGGCAAAGGTGGAAGTACCCAATCCCAGCAAGACCGTCGAGAAACATGTGGGCACACCCAGCGTTTGTGAGGCTGCAGCCATCCTTGGCTCTAACCACGGAAAACTGATTGTACCCAAGGTTAAGGGCAGAAACTGGACTGCCGCCCTTGCCATCGACTACAAATATCTCCGTGAGGACAAAGGCCACATAGAGATTGTTGGAGCGGGGCCTGGCGACCCTGATTTGGTCTCCGTGCGAGGAAGGAAAATGTTGGAGCGTGCCGACCTCATCCTCTATGCAGGTTCGCTGGTTCCCAAGGCTTTGACGGCGTGCCATAAGCCTGGTGCCGTGGTTCGCTCGTCGGCTGATATGGCACTCGAAGAACAATGTATGCTGATGAAGGAGCACTACGATAAAGGACATTACATTGTGCGCCTCCATACTGGCGACCCCTGCATCTTCGGAGCTATCCAGGAGCAGATGGCCTTCTTCGATGCCAACGGCATGGACTATCACATCACCCCAGGCATCTCGTCGTTCCTCGCCGCTGCTGCAGAACTGCGCTCTCAGTTCACCATCCCTGAGCGCACGCAGACCATCATCCTGACTCGTGGCGAAGGACGCACACCCATGCCTGAAAAAGAACAGCTGCACCTGCTGGCTCGCAGTCAGAGCACCATGTGCATCTTCCTCTCTGCCGCCATTGTCGACGACGTGCAGCGCGAACTCCTGCAGGAATATCCTGAGGATACGCCCGTTGCCGCCTGCTACCATCTAACATGGCCCGACCAACGCATCTATCGCGGCGTGTTAAAAGACCTCGCGAAGATCGTTCACGACAACCACCTCACCCTCACTACGATGCTCGTGGTTGGTGAGGCTATCGACAACCGCGCAGGTCTCTCTGAGTTATACAACAAACACTTCACCCACCTCTTTAGGCAGGGTGAAGCATCATAAATCAAATATAATAAGTATATGTTAGTCAATACCGTTATTAACAATCGCGTCTGCTATGTGGAGATGCAAAACGCTGACCATTTTAACTGTCTCAGCGAGGTGATGTGTCAGGAATTGTGTAACGCCATTCGTTCGGGCTACGATCAGGAATGCGTGGCTGTCGTCATCAAGGCTCAATGCAAGAAAGGTGTCTGGAGCGCTGGTCACGACATTCGCGAATTGCCTCAGAATGGTGATGACCCCCTGGCTTACGACGTGCCTATGGAACGTCTACTACGTTGTGTACAGGAAACGGCTATTCCTGTCATTGCCTGCGTCGACGGTAGCGTGTGGGGCGGAGCCTGTGACCTGTGTCTATCGTGCGACATGATTGTCAGCACCGATATGGCTACCTTTGCCATCACACCCGCCAAGATTGGCATACCTTATAATGCTTCGGGTATCATGCACTTCATCAACCAGTTGGGCATGAACAAGGCCCGCGAGATGTTCTTCCTCGCACAGCCCATCACGGCACAGGATGCCCTGAACGTCGGACTCATCAATCGCGTAGTGCCTGCCGATGAACTGGACAACGTCCTGGAGGAACAGTTCCTGAATCCTCTGCGTCGTAACAGCGTGATGTCCATCAGCGCCATCAAACGCCAGTTCCGCATCCTCAGCAAGGCCGCTACCGTGCTGTCGTCAGAGAGTTTCGAGCGCATCAACGCCTATCGCACCAAGGTCTATCAAGGTGCCGACTATCTGGAGGGCATCCATTCGTTCCTCGAAAAACGCGCTCCCGAATACAAAGGCAAAGCCTCCGACCTCGACACCAGCAAGTAATAATGATACTGGTATTCGGAGGGACGACGGAAGGTCGCAAAGCAGCAGAGGTGCTGGAAGAGGCTGGCAGTCTCTATTACTATAGCACTAAGACGGGTGAACAGGAATTGGCCCTGCATCATGGTGTGCGCATTGATGGAGCGCTAGATGCTGAGGCCATGAAAGTGTTTTGCCGCGAGCACCAGATACGACTGATAGTAGATGCTGCCCATCCGTTTGCGTCAATGCTGCATCGGACGATAGCAGATGTGACGTCTGATAGGCCGATTCCCGTCGTTCGTTACGAACGCATCTATCCTCCGAGAGACCCTGACATCACTTGGATTGACGAATACTCGCAAGTACCGACAGAAATCCATACCCTTCTTGCCACCACGGGGGTGCAGAGTATCAGTAAGTTGAAGTGGCTGGAGGAGCAAGGAGTCAAGGCTATCTATAGAATCTTAAGACGCGAGAGCAGTCTTAAGATGGCTTACGAGCAAGGTGCCACCGATGAACAACTGTGCTATTTTGAGGATGGTCTCCTGCCAGAAGCAGATGCTATTCTGTTGAAGGAAAGCGGACTCAGTGGCGGATTTGCCGAGAAGGTGGAAGAAGCGAAAGACAAAGGCATGCGGATTATCGTATTGAAGCGACCAGAGTTTCATTTCGACAACTGCGTCAACGGTCCTTATGGATTAAGAAGAATGGTAGAAAAGCTGTTGCCAGAGTTCTATCCATTGCATAGCGGACTGACAACTGGCACCTGTGCAACTGCCGCTACTGTGGGAGCTGTATTGCGACTGCTGAAGAACGAGTCGCCAGCAGAAGTTCCTGTTATACTGCCAAATGGGGAAACTATTCATGTGCCTGTGACTTATGGCGACGGCTATGTCTCAGTATTCAAAGAGGCTGGCGACGACCCTGACGTGACTGATGGCGTGGAGGTAAGGGTGAGCGTTGAGCAGTGTGCGGTTAACGGAGAGAGGCATGCTATCATCATAAAAGGGGGTAAAGGCGTAGGTCGGTTTACGTTGCCAGGGTTCGATTATCCTCCTGGTGAACCTGCCATCAACAAAGGGCCACGCGAGATGATCCGACAGAATCTGGAATCACTAACCATGAACCGTGTGCCATTAACCATCATTATTTCCGTTCCTCAGGGAGAAGAGATTGCCAAGCGTACATTCAATCCTCGTCTGGGCATTGAGGGTGGTATCTCTATTATCGGTGTGAGCGGTATTGTCGAACCTTTCTCCGAAGAGGCTTTCATCCAAAGCATCCACAAATGCATGGAGGTGGCAAAGGCCAGTGGTTCACAGCGAGTAGTTATCAATAGCGGAGCTAAGAGTGAGCGATTTGTGAAAGCCCACTATCCCACCCTGCCATCACAGGCTTTTGTAGAATATGGCAACTATATCGGTGAGACATTGAAAATAGCCAATGAACTGGGATTTATGAAGATTACATTAGGCGTCATGTTAGGCAAGGCCGTAAAACTGGCAGAAGGGCAATTAGATACACATAGTCGGAAAGGGACGATGAATCTGGCATTCGTCCAGCAGATGCTTGACGAAGCTAATTGTCAATTTTCCATTCAAAATACCCAATTATCGTTGGCTCGCGAATTATGGGAGAAGCTGCCTAAGGAAAAAACGGAAGCTTTCTGCCATGTTGTTATCCGTTATTGTCTGAAGCATTGCAAGCCTTTGGTGCCTCAGGCAGAACTTACTCTTCTATTGATTGCCGACGACGGAACAATACACTCGCTATAATCGGTGCACCCACCAGTGCCGTTACACTGTTGACGGGTAAGGCTCCCTCGAATCCCGGCATCCGCGCTATGAAATTGCAAAGCAATGCCAGAACAGCGCCACAGAGTGCCGTGGCTGGCATCAAGATGCGATGATCGGACGAGCGGAAAATAGCACGCGCTAAATGAGGAACGGCCAGTCCGATAAACATGATAGGACCACAATAGGCTGTGACTATAGCCACCAATATGCCCGACGACAGGATGACCAGCATACGACTTCTGCGTATATTCAGTCCCAGGTTGGCTGCATACTTATCGCCCAACAACAATAGGTTCATCGATTTCACCAAGAGAAAACTCAAAGGTATCAATATGGCCATCAAAACTACAAAGAGTACCATCTCGTCGCCACTGACTCGCGAGAACGAACCCAATCCCCACACCACGAAAGCCTTCACGTCTTCCTCTGGCGACAGAAATTTCAAGACTCCAATGATGGCATTGGCCAAATAACCGATCATCACACCAATAATCAACAGGGTAACATTGCCTTTCACCCTTTGTGCTATCCACATAATCAGCAACATCACAGACAGAGCCCCCACAATAGCGGCAACCGACATGGCTGCCTCGCCCAGATAGCCTAAACGCGACAGAGCCACACCGCCCAATCTGCCCGACAACAATACGACGAAGGCTACGCCAAGGGCAGAACCATTCGATATGCCCAATACCGACGGACCTGCCAACGGATTACGGAACACTGTCTGCATCTGCAGTCCGCTTACCGCCAGTCCTGCACCTGCTACTATCGCTGTCAGCACCTGTGGCAGACGCGATTTCCAGACGATGTTATACCATATCTCATGACTGGTATCACCTACCAAGATACGACAGACATCATCCACTGGTATTTGGACGGAACCGATGAGCAAGTTGACAATAGCCAGGGCAGCTATTGCCAATACCAACACCAATATCCGAACAATTTTTTTCATCAGTAGTTTTTCGTTATTTCAGCAGTTTGTAGAATGTCGGCTGATAGCCGTCCTCCACCAGTTCTGGATGGAAGACGGCGACAAAGTCTTTCAGCAGCACATCTGGCTTTACAGGCGATATCTCATAGTAAGGAGTCTTTTTCATGTTGCAATAGATAACCTTGTGCTCCTTAAAAGCCTTGAACAGTTCATTACGAGGTTCCGAGGCCTTCAATGCCTCATAACTGAACTCTCCGTCGAAGCTGTTCAAGATGCGCCAATAGTCGGCTTTGGCAGCCAGTTCATACATCTTTTCAAACTCCAAGTTCTCGCCTGCCGTCTCGTCGTCCTTTATAACGTAGTCGGCACCAGCATCGCGGAATATCTGGGCCAGATAGTTCTTACCACCCACAGCATGCCACGTTCCGTAATGCATCTCACCACTAGTTACGGTAGGTTGCTCTTTCTTCTCCAAACGCTCAACTTTAAGCTTCAAACTATTATAGCGTTCTTCAATACCTGCAAAGATATCATAAGCCTCTTTTTCCTTACCGATAAACATACCGACAAACTTAATCCATTCGGCCTGGCCAAGCGGATCGAGTTCCTTGTAGCCTAAATGAGGAATGAGGGTGATTCCCGTTTCGAGAATAGCGTCATAACCACCACGCTTGAAAGGTGAAATGAAGATAACATCAGGATTGGCTGCCATCACCATTTCGGTATCGAAATTGCCCTCCATACCGATCTTCACGATACGACCATCCTTTACCCTTGCTAAAATATCCTTATTAAAGAGGTTTTTCGTTCCCGTCAGTCCCTTCACCACGTCATGGGCATCCAAGATGGTGAAGTTGGAGAGTTGGAGAGACGTCATGCAGATGGTGCTCTTGATAGGAACCTGCACCTTTGTATATCCCGAGGGAACATCTACATCCTCCTTAGCCACTAAGGCAAAATGATAGTCTTTTCCGACATCCACCAAACGAATGCCAGCACTGTCCTTCACCTGATAACCCGTAGCATAACGAGGTATCACCAAGCTATCTGATACTGTATTCCCTGTCACACCACCTTGTCCCTGTCGGCACGAACTGAACAGCACAACGATACCAACCAAGAACAATATCACTTTCTTTTTCATAACTGTTTTTCTATTTTGCGCACAAAGATACGAATTATTAATGAATTGTCAAAATACTGCGACAAAGTATTTCCGCCTCAGCTCGGGCTGGTTTACCCGTTGCCGTCAATGGAATCGTTTCAATATGCAGATACTGGCGGGGCTGCCAATAACGGGGAAGAACTTTCTGACAGACTACCCTTACAGCATCAACATCCAATGATGTAGTGAGCAGTACTACCTGTTCGCCGAGTTTCATATCTGGGGCTTTGCTAATCAGGAAAGGTTGACGCAAATGCGGATGCAGCAGTCGCTCCACCTCCTCTATTTGTATCTTGATACCACCAGAGCAGACCACATTATCTTTGCGTCCGAGAATGCGGAAGTTATGGCCTGACAGTTCTGCAATATCGTTGGTGACTAACGGGCCGTCATGAACAGCCGGAGCATTAATCACCAAACAGCCCTCTGGATTAAGCGATACATTCACCCCATCAAAAGGTGTGTACCACAAATTGCGCTCTGGTCCGTTCAGTCGGCGAAGAGCTATATGCGAAAGCGTTTCCGTCATACCATAAGTACTCCAAATGGCATTAGGCATATCCTTCAGGGCTTCTGCCAGTTCGTTGTTGATGGCCCCACCACCGATAATCAAATGACGAATCTGCCGAAGACGCTCAGGAGCCTGCTGGAGCAGATTCCATACCTGCAGAGGCACCATCGCAGCAAAGTCTATCGGCCCCTCCCATTCCGGACAGCCCTTCGGCTCGACAGCAATCAATTGAAGACCACAGGTCAAGGCTCTTACCACCATCATCTTACCAGCTATAAAGTCGAGAGGCATGCAGAGCAAAGCCGTATCGCCCTCCTTCAATCCAAGAAAACTGCAGGTGATGCGAGCCGAAGCCTCCATGCGCCGTTTCTCTACAAGCAATGGCTTAGGCTTTCCCGTAGACCCACTGGTATGCACCAGCACCGTCTCTGAAGAATTGCTCCACTCCTCAAGGAACTCTGTTAATAACATATTTCAATTCTCAATGATCAATCTTTCACCTTGCATTTTCAACGGCATCGGGATATTATCTGTAAAGAGGAGACCTGTGCCTAAGCCTTGTGGCATACGGATATTTGGACCATATATGTCATAGGCCAGCCTGGCAATGGCATAAAGTCCCACATTACTCTCCAGAGCGGATGTAATCCACGAACCGATACCCATGTCGTTAGCTATTTCTACCCATTCGCGAACACCCATCATACCACCATGCAACGAAGGTTTGAGTACGATGTAAGCCGGACGGATAATATTCAGCATCTGACGCTTCTGTTCGGGGTCGTTCACTCCTATCAGTTCCTCGTCGAGGGCGATACGAAGAGGTGATTCTCGGCAGAGCTCCGACATATTTGCCCACTGCTTGGCCTTAATGGGTTGCTCGATAGAATGCAGGGCATACTGTGACAGCAACTCTAACTTATACAAAGCCTCATCATAGGCAAAGGCGCCATTGGCATCCACACGCAACTCAATCTCACGAGGTCCGAAACGCTTGCGTATCTTCTTTAGCAGTTCCAGTTCTGCATCGAAATCGATAGCTCCTATCTTCAGCTTTATGCAATGGAATCCCTGTTTCAGTTTTTGCTCTATACGCTGTTCCATCTCGTCATAAGATCCCATCCACACCAGTCCATTGGTGGGGATAGAGATGGCCTCACCCCCCGCCCTCTCCTTCTGAGAGGGAGCTAAAGACGTTTTCAGACCATCCAGCGCCGTCTCCATACCGAAGAGCATGGAGGGATAGTCGCGCAATGTCTCGAAGAATGCAGCTATGGCTTCATCACCCTTTTGAATGGCGGCAGCAAATTCTTCACACTTCACTCTTAACTCTTCACTATAATCAGGAATGTCGTCACAACTAAGTTTGGGCAATGGCGCACACTCGCCTATCCCTACCCTTTCGCCATCTATCACCTTCACAAGCCATATTCTGCGTTCAGTATATATGCCCCGAGAGGTACCTGCCGGTTGCTTAAAATGGAGCATCCGCTCCTCAATATCTATCTTCATGGAATCTTCGGATATTGTTCGAAATCGGGCTTACGCTTTTCCAAGAAAGCTTTACCACCCTCCTGAGCTTCGTCCAGGAAATAGTAGAGCATGGTAGCATCACCAGCCAACTGCTGAATACCTGCCTGTCCGTCAAGTTCTGCATTGAGCCCGGCTTTAATCATGCGCAGGGCAATCGGTGAACGCTCTATCATCTCCTCAGCCCATGCCACACACTCATCCTCCAACTGTTCAAGAGGCACTACTTTGTTTACCATTCCCATCGCTTCGGCTTCCTTAGCGGAATACTGTCGGCAGAGGAACCATATCTCACGTGCCTTCTTCTGACCTACAATACGAGCCAGATAGCTACTGCCGAAACCTGCATCAAACGAGCCTACCTTAGGTCCTGTCTGTCCGAAAATGGCATTCTCCGACGCAATAGTAAGATCGCACACCAGATGCAACACATGACCACCACCTATGGCATAGCCATTCACCATCGCTATCACAGGTTTGGGCAGTCGGCGAATCTGCATCTGAACATCGAGTACACTCAAACGGGGCACACCTTCCTCGTCCACATAGCCTCCACGTCCCTTTACATGCATGTCACCTCCCGAGCAGAACGCCTTGTCGCCAGCACCCGTCAGCAATACCACCCGGATGTTTTGCATCTCACGGCACAGGGCAAAAGCCTGACTCAGTTCCAATGTTGTCTTTGGTGTAAACGCATTACGATATCGCGGACGATTAATGGTAATCTTTGCAATACCATGATACTCTTCGAAGAGGATTTCTTCGAACTTCTTAATCTCTTTCCATTCTCTTTGTACCATATTATTTCTTGTTTTGTTTTTGATTACAAAGATACGAATAAGTGAGAACAATACAAAATAAAAGCCATTTTATTTTTATTGTCGAACGAAAGTATCTTCGACCGCCAGGCCAAAGATACGAATAAGTGAGAACAATACAAAATAAAAGCCATTTTATTTTTATTGTCGAACGAAAGTATCTTCGACCGCCAGGTCAAAGATACAACAATATCATGACACTTCAAAGAATATTGAAAAAAACGTTCGTTAAGCCGGATAATGAAAAACCGCAGATCACAAAGACCTGCGGTTCTCTAGGATTTTTTAATCGTTTCTAATAAATTTACTTCAGACCACGATTTACCATCGTGACGTTGAGCAGCATAACGTACTTACGATACTGATCTCGGTTCAAAATGTAGTTCATGAAGCCCAGATCCTTCTTAATGGCTGCATCAACACGAGCATCACGCTCTTCTTTACCATACTGTGTGGCAAACATCATCTCAGAACAGAAGGTCTTGTGAATCTCAGCCACAGCCTCAACCTGGTCGTCTGCCAAACCCAGAGCCTTACTCAGCTGATTTATATTTACGCTCAGATTGTAGGCTTCTGCAGTGTTAACACTGTTCATGTTCTCGTTCTCAGCAAATGTGAGCGTCATGCTCAACATAGCTACTACGGTTAAAAACAATCTTTTCATTTTCGTTACCCTTTCTTTTTTTTTAAATTATACATTTGCGCCCCTCTTTTTTCACTCATATACCTTATTTATTATATAAGGGGCTCGTTATCCTTAGTCGCTCAGTTTTATCTGATTGACGATGCAAAGGTAGGACATTTTTCGGTACACACCAAACTTTTTTATTTGCTGTGTGCGCAAACAGTGCCTTTTCTTGACCTCAGTCAAAGAATTACGGTTTTATTGATTTTCTTGATTTTTCGCATTAATCAGGTTTATTTTTGCCTATTTCAAAATAAATTCGTAACTTCGCACCCAAATTATAAATTAAGGTAGACTATGAGTAATAATACGAATAAATACATTGCCGTGAGCTATCGTCTCTACGTGGACAGTGAGGACGGCAAAGAATTGCTGGAAGAGGCCACCGCAGAGAAGCCTTTCCATTTCATTACAGGTTTTGGTATCGCACTTGATGCCTTCGAAAGTAAGCTACTGGCTAAGCAGAAGGGCGACGACTTCAGTTTTGCACTGGAGAAAGAGGACGCCTATGGTGATTATCAGGAGAAACTTGTAACTGATGTCAGTCGCGAGATTTTCACTATCAATGGTAAGTTTGACTCGGAAAACATCTATCCAGAAGCCATTGTCCCCCTGCAGAATGAAGATGGCCAGCGCTTCTACGGCAAAATTGTAGAAGTAGGTGAACAGACTGTGAAAGTGGATCTGAATCACCCATTGGCAGGTGAGACGTTGCACTTTGAAGGTAAAGTGTTGGAGAATCGTGATGCCACGAATGAGGAGATTCAGAGTTTGATATCTCACATGAGTGGTGGCTGTGGCGGTTGTGGCGGCAACTGCGGCAGCTGTGACAGCGATTGTGGCAGTTGCGGAGGATGCAAATGAGCGTTGAGCGTTAAGAGTTGAAAGTGAGATGAGTAATACATTTGGCAACATATTTACGCTGACGACATTCGGAGAGAGTCATGGCGAAGCAATTGGCGGCGTCATCGACGGAATGCCTGTTGGTATCAGTATCGACCTGGACTTTATTCAGAGCGAACTGAATCGCCGTCGCCCAGGGCAGAGCACTATCACCACCAGTCGCCAGGAAGGTGACCAGGTGGAACTGCTGAGCGGTGTTTTCGAAGGTAAGAGTACAGGATGCCCCATTGGTTTTATCGTGCGTAATACCAACCAGCACTCGCAAGACTATGAAAATATGCGCCAGTTGTATCGTCCATCACATGCCGACTACACCTATGCCCAGAAATATGGACACAGGGATTATAGGGGTGGTGGGCGCTCGTCAGCCCGTATCACTATTAGCCGTGTTGTGGCTGGCGCCTTGGCAAAACTGGCTCTCCGACAGATGGGCATCCGCATTCAAGCCTATACGTCGCAAGTGGGCGAGATAAAACTGGATAAGGACTACCGCAATTATGACCTATCGCTAACGGAAACAAATATTGTACGCTGTCCTGATCCCATGAAAGCTGCCGAGATGATTCAACTGATATCACAAGTGAAAGCCGAGGGTGACACTATTGGCGGCACTATCACTTGCGTCATCAAGGGCTGTCCTCCAGGACTTGGCGAACCGGAATTCGGAAAGTTGCACGCAGCCCTTGGTTCTGCTATGCTGAGCATCAATGCTGTTAAAGGCTTTGAATATGGCGACGGATTCGACTGCGTGACAGCTCGCGGTTCACAGCAAAACGATGTGTTCGTCAACCGTAACGGCCAGATTTCGACAGTAACGAATCACAGCGGCGGTATACAGGGAGGTATCAGCAATGGCGAGGATATTTATTTCCGCGTGGCTTTCAAGCCTGTGGCTACCCTACTCCGCGAACAAGACACGATTGACATTTACGGAAATGCAACCAAACTGACTGCAAAGGGACGTCACGATCCATGCGTCTTGCCTCGTGCTGTACCTGTTGTTGAATCTATGGCAGCAATGACTATTTTAGACCACTATTTGCTCCATAAGAGTGTAAAACTTTGATTTTTTGTATTAAAATACTAAAAAAAACGACAAATCTTTTGCAGTTTAAAAATATTGTACTATCTTTGCAGTGCTATTGCAGGGTTTGTGAAAATCCCAATATGCTTTAGTTAAGTCTAGTTTAGTTTTTGTGTTGGTTGAGAGCAGTCACTTGACTGCTCTCAAATTTTTTAATCCAAACACCCAATTATTTCGGCTACAGAACGGCATCCATGCTGGTCAAGCCAATCGTTGATTCCATCGCGAACCTTGATAGTCACGGCTGGGTCGATGAAGTTGGCTGTACCTATCTCAATAGCTGTCGCTCCAGCCATCATGAACTCGATAGCATCACGGGCATTCATGATACCGCCCAACCCTACTACAGGAATCTTGACAGCCTTTGCTACCTGCCATACCATGCGAAGAGCTACAGGTTTTACGGCAGGACCGCTCAGTCCGCCCGTATTAATGCTCAACACGGTGCGACGCTTCTCAATATCGATAGCCATTCCCATCAACGTATTAATCAACGAGACACTATCGGCACCCTGAGCCTCACAGGCTCGGGCTATATCAGCAATATTGGTCACATTGGGCGAAAGTTTCACGATCAGTGTCTTGTGATAACGCTCTCGAACGGCTTTCACCACACTCTCTGCACCGGCACAGGTGACACCAAAGGCCATACCTCCATCCTTCACATTGGGGCAGGAAATATTCAGTTCTATAGCAGGAATATTCTCCAAGGCATCGATACGGGCTGCACACTCTGCATAATCTTCTGGTGAAGAACCACTGACATTGACTATCATATTGGTGTCGATATCCTTGATCTGGGGATAGATATGCTCACAAAAATAATCAACACCCTTATTCTGCAATCCCACACAATTCAGCATACCTGATGGAGTTTCTGCCATACGGGGATAATCGTTACCCTCACGGGGCTTCAGGGTAGTACCCTTCACGATGATACCTCCCAAACCATCGAGAGGAATGAAATCAGCAAACTCCAGTCCATATCCAAAGGTTCCTGATGCCGTCATCACTGGGTTCTTCAGTGACAGACGACCTATTTTTACGCTTAAATCTGCCATAACAACTGTTTTACGTTAAACACCGGTCCTTCCTTGCACACACACAGGTTACCTTTGGTGGTTTTCTCAACACAACACAAACAGGCACCCAGGCCACAGGCCATCATATTCTCCAAAGACACTTCACATTCTACGCCAGACTGCTGGGCAAAGCGGGCAACAGCCACCATCATAGGTTTAGGACCACATGTGGCAATGCGGTCAAAACGCTCATTCTGCAAGATAGAGTGATTAGTCACAAAACCCTTCTGGCCCTCAGAACCGTCCTCAGTAGTAATAAACACCCTGCCATATTGGCGGAACAGGTCGAGTTCCAATAAATCGGACTTTGTACGAGCTCCCAAAAGGAATGTAGGCTCAATACCCAGTTTCTTCAATTCTGCGCCCATATAAAGTAATGGCGCAACTCCTACGCCACCACCGACGAGAAGAAATTTAGAATCAGGAGCGCTAGGCATCGTAAAACCATTGCCTAGAGGGAGCACACAGTTAAGGGTATCACCTGACAGCAACTTACCCAACTGGCGAGTACCATTACCCACCATAGCCACTAACAACCAAAGCTCATTGGCCTCCTTATCCACGAAATTAATGGAAATAGGACGACGCAGGAACGTAGAGTCCGCACCATCTACCCGAACCTCAACAAACTGTCCTGGCAGCATATCCGGAAGCGGTTTATTATCAGTCAAACGCAATAAAACATGCTTAGGACTGATTCTTGAAACCTCTTTTACGTTCAAATCAAGGATATATTTCTTCATTTTAACACCTTATTTAATATAAACGGTGCAAAAATACGAAAAAAAAATGAGAACACGATAGTGTGTGCTCTCATTTTGACTTCATTGGAACAAAGGTTTCATAGGTCTGATCATCGTAATAAACTCTTATCTCTGTAACTTTACGAGGGTCTTTGTCAATTATTTTCAAAGTTTGAGGATTATTATCCGATGGTGTATTTCTTACACCCTGTGAAAAATTGCCAGTCGGATGCTCATTAAACGGTTGATCGAAATCTAACATTGGTTCACCTGGCGAATTATGAGTAACATCTTCCACATCAGAAGGTGTCGAAACATACATATTTCCGATGCCCATCAAGAGCCAATCTGTACTAATGGCAGGAAGTTTATTTTTAATCGCCTCGACAACATTCAGGGTAGGGCGGGTTCTTCCAGTAAAAATACTACTCAATGTCGCAGGTGACAAACCTATAAAATCAGCAAACACTTGTTGACTCATGTGCTGCTCTTCCATGATACGTTTAATTCTGTCTTTCATAACTAATATAGTCAATTTGGGGTAAGAAACCTATTTTTCTATGATTTTACAAAGGTAAAACAAAAATTTGAAACCTGCAACAAATACAACAATAATTTTAATTTTTAAACTTTAGCTATTAAATTTTGAATTTGTAAACTGTTGATGATCAAAAATACAATTGTATGGTTTGGATTTTAAAATACAAATTCAATCAGCTCGATACTATTCGCAATAAAATTGAGTTAATTAGCATAAATATCTGATTTTAAATATATTAAATCGCAAAAAATGCCTTTACGCAAGGGCGATATGCAGATTTTAGCCTCCTAAATGCTAGTATTCTCTTCGATTTTTACATTGATAAATAGGAATAACAGCATGGTTTTTAGGGATTTATAGTATATATTACAACGTGTATATCTTCTAAATGAAGGTATCTGGGCTATCTCTTTAATTTTTTAGTTCCGAATTTTGATTTAAAAACCTAAATACAATTGTAAATTTATCGCTTTTCGAATACTAAATGCTGACCACTCCTTTTAACGATTTTGATTTCTAAATCTACGAAACTGAATGTTAAAAGAACACAACTCTAAATATCTTTGACGAAAAATGGCGAAATTTTGAAGATTTCAGCGAATTCCGCACGAGCGATCAAAAGGCTGAAAATTCGCAAAAATAGAAGGGTTAAAAATGGGGAAAAACGCTTTCGTCATCGGGCTTTAACGCCCAAAATTTATGTCTGAGAAAATGGAGGAAATAGAAAAAAAGAGCTCCAAAAAAGCCCTTTTTTAGTGTAAAATGAAGAAAATTAGCTCCTTCATGAGCTCCCCTGGAGGGGTATTTGGGTTGTCTAATCCCTTACTTTTGGCATCAATTTCTCGTATTTTACTCAGAATCTGCATCACTTTCATACCCGAGTAGTTTCGCATGCCAGTCATATAGTCTTTAGCGAACCAGGCGTTCTTCATTTCCAACCACTCCGCTACCCTATCCGCACTGTTTTTCTGCGGACAATAATGGGCAATCATGAGGTTTTGGAAATAATTAAAGAGCAATGGGAGAAAAGAGTAGATACTTCCAGCCTTTGGATTTTCGTCAAAATATTTCACGATTTGATTAGCTTTGAGCACATTTCTGTTCACAATAGCATCTCTGAGTTCATATCCATTGAAATCTTTGCTGACTCCTATCTGGTCTTCCACTACTTGGGGCGTCACTACCCTATTATTTTCGGGTAAAGAGAGCAAGACCTTGTCTAATTCGCCCACCAAACGGCTTAAATCGGCTCCTACGGCCTCGGCAATGAGTTGGGTGGACTTTGGGTCAATAGAACAATTTTTTGCCTTTAGGAAGCCTTCTATGAAGGTGGGCAGATCGCGATCCTTGAGTTTTTTGCTCTCAAAGAGCACGCCATTTTGCTGAATAGCCTTCACATATTCCTTTTTTCTGCCATCAACCGTACCGTTTTTATGGCACATCACGAGGATTGTTGATGGCATAGGCGACTTAAAATACTTCTCCAATGGCTCCGTATTCTTAATATTCTGTGCTTCTTTAACGATAAGAACCTGATATTTTGCCATCATGGGATAGCGTTTTGCCATATCCGCAATCTGCGAAGCCGTTACATCCGAGCCAAACAATGTGAGCTGATCGAAGCCTCTTTCCTCAGGCTGCAGCACGTTTTCAGCAATCCAGTTGCTAATCTGGTCAATATAATACGGTTCGTCCCCCATCAGATAGTAAACGGGGTGAAACTTGCGTTCTTTCAGTTCGCTGAGAATCGAATTATATGTCGCTGTTGCCTGAGCCATGCTGCAAAGTTATCAATAACTGGTCAAACCACCAAACTTATCAGGTTATTTATTGGGAATTTTAAGGATAAACCGCGTTCCCTCCGTATAATTGTCGTCTAAAAGCAGGTCGCCCCTTATCATGCGTGCTATGCGCCTTGCCATAGGCAATCCGAGTCCCAGTCCACGTTTGAAGGAATCGACCTTATAGAATTTCTCAAAAATATGTTCACGCTGATCGGCAGCAATACCGATTCCTGTGTCTGTCACGCTGATTTCCAAGCTGGATTTATCAAGCGTCTGCACAACTTTCAGAATGACGCTACCCTTCTCGGTAAACTTCATCGCATTGTTGAAGAGTTGTTTCAGAATGCGTTCCAAAGCGCGTTGGTTACTGGTCACCGTCAGTTGGTTGTCAATATCCGTTTCGAACAACAGTTGCAGATGTCCATTATTCACGGTCTCTGCACTTTCTATCAATGATTTGCACATCAGATTGACGTTGACACAATCATTCATCGGATAGTTGTTCTGACTCTCGTTTTCCGAAAATTCCAGCAGTTCGTTGACGAAGTTAGTAATCTCGCGTGTATTCGTTTCAATGCTTTCCACGATATTTGCCCGCTGTTCGTCAGTCAATCGGAACGTGGGGCTAGCAATCACCTGCGAGAATCCCGTAATCACGTTCAATGGTGTGCGAATCTCGTGTGATACGTGCTGTACGAACGAACGCTTCATGCGGTCGCTCTCCTGTGCTTTGTCAAGTGCTACCGCCAGTTCCCTGTTCTTCTGATGCATGCGCCTCATGAAATATAGCACCTGCAGCATTATCAGCAACAAGGCTATAATAATGATAATCAGCACGATATAGATATGACGTGTATGAGCCCGAGCAGCTTCCTGTTCCATCTCGTCCACCTTGAAGAGTGTGTTAAACTCGTTCAGCTGGTTTTTGGCATCATGCAGATTGAGCGAATCAGCCAGGTAATACACTTGCTTGTATAGTACAGCAGCCTCATCGAAACGATCCGACTGAAGCATGATTTCCGCCCGCTGTTTCTTAAGCATCAACAGTCCAGAAGGGTCGTCATGCCCAGCATTCCCGATAATCCGGTTATTGAACTCGAGTGCTTTGTCATACTCACCCTTCTTCATATACAACTGGCCTAAATTATAAAACACAGTCAGTTGCGAATTATCCTTCACATCCTTTGTAGCCTCGTAAGCCAGCTTGAGCAGGTCCTCGGCCTCCTTCAGGCGTCCCAGTCCCATCAAAGCCGTTGCTCGTGAATTATAATAATAGGCATAGTATGACGAGCTAGCAGTCTTGCTATCCAGCCCTAATTCAGCCTTGTGCTGATCCAGATAATTGCGCCACAGGTCGGTAACCTCCAGCATTCGCTCATAGTTTTTCATCTCTGAAAGCACAGAGCAGTAATAGGGATAGACATCCAACAGTGTTGAAGAGCCCATTTTCGCCTGGTTGAGGATCTTGATGCAACGCTCATACGACTGTATGGCCTCCTCCTGAAAACCGATGTTCATATAGGCATTTCCCATTCCATAGGAAGCCAGTCCCAAGCCATAACTGTTGTCGCGTTGCTGGGCATCGTCGTACATCCGTTTCACCTCTCGCAGGGCCGTATTACTCTTACTGGTGAAAGTATAGTGGTTGACGATGAGCACCCAGATGTCGTAATACAACTTCCAGTCGCCATTTTTCCTCATGAATTCCAACTGTGCAGGATATTGCGCCAACAGCGAATCGTCCTGATCCGTATTGTAATAGTAGTAAAGCAATGCCGTGCGAGCCGTAGCCTGTTTTTTTACATTGCCCTGACGATCAGCCTCTTTCAAAAGGTCGTCGATGGCCTTTCTTTCAGCCTTTGTATCACCTGCATAATAGCAGAGATTATATATTTTATAGTAAGCCTGCAACAAGTCGTCTCCCTTCAGTTTGGGTAATTCCCGGCGCAGGGAGTCAACCCTTTGCTTTTCTGCCGACTGGGCCTTGGCTGTTATCGAACAAAACAGCAGGAGCATCAGACTTATTGTTAGCCAAAGATATCGTTTTTTCATTATTTTTAGTTTAAGTACCTGCAAAATTACGAAAAAACGAGAGAAACGCAAAAGGAAAACAGATTTTTTTCATACCTTTGCACTATGTACGAACTCAATTTACCGAAATTCGAACTGCAATTAGGAGGAACGCGCGAGAAACCCGAGATATTCGATTTTCTTCGTCGCCGTTTTGTCAAACTGACGCCCGAGGAGTGGGTTCGCCAGCATTTCGTACATTGGCTGGTTGAGCACAAAGGCTATCCTAAGGGGTTGTTAGGCAACGAGATAGAACTCCGTGTGGGGGAAAAGAAACTGCGTTGCGATTCTATCCTCTACAACCAGTTTACTGAGCCTCGTATGATTATAGAATACAAGGCTCCCACCATTGCCTTGACACAGAAAGTGTTCGACCAGATATCGGCCTACAACCTGTTGCTCCACGTTGATTACCTGCTGATTAGCAACGGGTTGCAACATTTCTGTTGCCGGATGGATTACGAGCATCACAGTTATATTTTCCTGCCCGACATTCCTGACTACGAAAAAATATAGGCGTGGGAATTATTTCCTCACGCCTATTTCAATGATATCCCAAATGAGATTAATCCTCTGACTCAAGAACGGCATCGTCAGCCTTCTTGGCGGTACGGCGAATGGCACGCTTGCGTGTCTTCTTCTCCTCTGTACCAGCAGGAGTAATCTTTACGCCAGCCAGTTCTGGGTCAATCATGATACGACCGCAATATTCGCACACAATCACCTTCTTGTGCATCTTGATATCCAACTGACGCTGGGGTGGAATCTTATTGAAGCAACCGCCACAGGCATCACGCTGTACATAGACGATACCGAGTCCGTTGCGAGCATTCTTGCGGATACGCTTGAAAGAAGTCAGCAAACGTGGCTCGATTTTGGCCTCCAAGTCCTTCACCTTGGCCTTCAGTTTGTCTTCCTCCTCACGAGTTTCCTGCATAATCTCGTCGAGCTCGCTCCTTTTCACCTCCAGCGCCTGCTGACGGTCATCCATAATCTCGCGATTCTCGGCAAGCTCCTGTTTTTTATCCTCAATGCGATACTGAGCCTCCTTGATTTTCTTGTAGCAGAGTTCTATCTCGAGCGACTGGAACTCAATTTCCTTCGACAGTGTGTCGTATTCGCGGTTGTTCTTCACCTCGTTGAGCTGGGCTTTATAGCGCTCTACGCTGGCCTTGGCAGTCTCGATATCACCTTTCTTCATAGAGATAGCCGACTCATACTCCTTAATCTCAGCATTGATGTTTTCGATGCGAGTGGTCAATCCCTCGATTTCGTCTTCAAGGTCTTGTACTTCCAGAGGTAACTCACCTCTCAATGCACGCTTCTCATCGATACTTGAGAGCGTGGTCTGCAGCTGATAGAGGGTCTTCAGGCGCTCCTCAACCGGCATTTCCATTGGGTCTTTCTTTGCCATAGTTTTTTCTTTTTTTTGTTATTTCGTTATTACGTTATTTCGAATTATAAATAATAAATCGGATTCGTGCAGGTTTCTGCCATTTCCGTTCTCACTCCGGGACATTCGCGCTGAATGATGTCGCGGAATATCTCGCTGGTGAATTGCTCGCTCTGATAGTGACCGATGACACATATCTGAATGCGCTGTTCGTAACCGAAGTACTGGTGATAATGCATTTCGCCCGTGATAAAGGCATCGGCACCCTGGCTTACAGCGTCGTCCAACAGGAAATCGCCTGCTCCACCACAGATAGCCACCTTGCTGATAGGACTGCGCAACACTTCGTTACACATAGCGCAATCCACGTCAAACTGCTTCTTCACCAGCAATATGAAATCGTCGGCAGCCATCGCTTCAGGCAACTGACCTATCACGCCACTACCGCATTCAATATCTTCCACGTTCTTCGATGCGAAAAATGTCGTCTCCTTCAGCCCTAAGTGCTCGGCTATCTTCCAATTCACACCGTTCATGGCATTATCCATATTGGTATGCATCGATACCACCACGATGTCGTGCTTGATAGCCTTGATGACGGTGCGCTGCACATCGTTGGCGCCGCTGATTTGCTTCAGTCCACGAAACAGCAGGGGGTGATGGCTCACAATGAGGTTACACCCTTTTACAATGGCCTCGTCAACAATGCGTTCGTTGACGTCCAGACACAATAATGCCCCTGAAACCTCCGCCTCTGTTAGTCCTACTTGCAGGCCAGCATTATCCCAGCTCTCCTGTAAGGGCAGAGGCGCGAATTGTTCAAGGGCGCTCAGCACTTGCTTTATTTTCACGCTTCTACGAATTTTCTGCAAAATTAGTCAATTTCCTTCGAACATCGACTATTAGCTATCGAAGATTATTGTTTTTTAACGATATCAGGCGCGCCAAATGTCCGTCGTAATGTCGTTCGGACAATAAGAACTACCATCGAAACAATGGGTACAGAGTCGTTCCTTGGGAATACCAATCGACTCTATCAGGTCTTCCAGGGTGGCAAACTTCACGCTCGTCAAACCCAGTCGGCGCCCTATCTCCTGCACCATGCGCTGATATTCCGGTGTACCAGTTGTGGCATATTGCTTCAGATTCTTTGAATCGTCGCCCTCAAAGTCCTTGATAATGCGACGCGTTATCAGTTCCAAATCGCTCTTCGACGAGGTAAAACCGATATATCTGCAGCCATAGACCAATGGCGGACAAGAGATGCGCACATGCACCTCCCTGGCACCATTCTCGAAGAAAGTGCGCACATTGTCACGCAACTGGGTGCCGCGAACGATGGAGTCGTCGCAGAACACAATGCGCTGGCCTTTCAGAATGGCAGGATTGGGAATCAGCTTCATGCGGGCTACCAGATCGCGACGGTTCTGGTTGCCGGGAGTAAACGAGCGGGGCCATGTCGGTGTGTATTTCAGCACAGCACGCTTATAGGGAATTTTCTTGCCATCGGCATAACCCAAGGCCATACCCACACCCGAATCGGGAATACCGCACACCAGATCTGCCTCCAGTTCGGTGTCTTTCTCACCCATCCGTTGTCCGTTCTTCTCGCGCACAAACTCGGTATTGATTCCCTCGTAATCGCTGGCGGGGAAACCGTAATACACCCACAGGAATGAGCATATCTGGCAACGGCTCAGCGGATTCTGCAGCACCTCGACACCAGTGCTTGTCAGACGGACTATCTCGCCGGGGCCTAAATCGCGCACAATCTTGTAATCAAGGTTGGGAAAACTGGTTGTTTCGCTCGAAACGGCATAGGCACCATCCTTCTGACCTATCACGATAGGTGTGCGTCCCAAGGCGTCGCGCGCAGCAATAATACCATTCTCGGTCAGTATCAGCATCGAGCACGACCCGTCAATCTTCTGGTAGACCTTATTGATGCCCTCCACGAACGTGTTACCCATATTGATGAGCAGGGCCACCAGTTCCGTCTGGTTGATGGTGTTGGCCGACAGCTCGCTGAAGTGCATCCTGGCAGCCAACAGTTCGTCGGCTATCTCGCGCTGGTTATTGATTTTCGCCACCGTCACCACCGCATAGCGGCCCAAGTGCGAATTTACGATAATCGGTTGCGGATCAGTATCGCTGATGACACCGATACCCTGATTCCCCTTGAACGAATCCAGCTCGTCCTCGAAGCGCGAGCGGAAATACTGACGCTCCAACGAGTGGATAGCACGGCTGAAACCCTTCTCCTCGTCGAAGGTCACCAGTCCGGCGCGTTTGGTTCCTAAGTGCGAATTGTAGTCTGTCCCGTAAAACAAATCGTTTACGCAGTCTTTTGTCGAGATAGTACCGAAAAAGCCTCCCATATATTCTTACCTTGAATAAAATTAATACCTTTTAGGCGTGCAAAGATACAAAAAAACATTTTTTTTTCATCAACTCTTCTAATTTTTTTGTATTTTTGTAGCGCATTTTTGATTCATATCGGTATGACGGCACGTATTCAAATGGTCTTCGGACTCTTATTGATACTCCTCGGCGGACTGATTTACCTTTCGTTCCGCCCCACTACACTCCTACTCTTCCATACCCTGGACAGAATGGGTCTTATGCTGCTCATCACCGATTGGCGCGCATGGATGTCAGCTTACCAACCTACCGAATTTGTGCTCTATTCACTGCCTGGCGGACTGTGGGCAGCTGCCTACATCCTCATCATCCTCAGTCTTACGGGGCGCACACCGCTCACTCAGCGCGTGGCCATTGCCAGTATGATTCCCCTGGCGGGCATTGCCTCCGAACTCCTACAATGGGGAGGTCTGCTGCCAGGCATCTTCGACGCTACCGACCTTCTGTGCTACACCCTGCCACTCTTATTCCTTATTATATATGTAATCATTAAAAATTTTAGAATATGGCAAGTTTTTTCGACCGCTTCAGTAGTAAGCAACTGACTATTATTATTATCTGCATCACCGCCTGCTTCCTCATGATGGGCGGTTGCACCATGGTTCTTGGCAACGAAGACACATCCGACAAGAAGGAAAAGAAACTCGTCTTCGACGATGACGACGATGGCGACGACGTGAATGGACGCAAATATAAATTCGTCGACAAGGAAGATCGCGAAGAGGGTGTCAAGGACGACAGTCTCGTGGTGAACAAAGCCCTGGAGGGCGACCCATACAAAGAGCTCGACGAACTCATCGGACTCGATGCTGTCAAGGCGGAGGTGCGCTCGTTGGCCAACTATGTAAAAGTGCAGAAAGCCCGTAAGGAAAAGGGACTCAAAACCCCCAACCTCAACTATCACCTTGTATTCACAGGCAGTCCCGGTACCGGTAAGACCACCGTGGCCCGCATCGTAGCCCGCATCTACAAAGACCTGGGCATCCTGAAGAAAGGCCATCTCGTTGAGACCGACCGCTCGGGACTCATCGGACAATATGTTGGACAGACCGCTCCACGCGTCAACCAGATGTGCGACTCAGCCCTTGGCGGTGTACTCTTCATCGACGAAGCCTATGCCATCACCCAGAGTGATGCCGGTGCCGACTATGGCAAGGAGGCTGTAGCCACCCTGCTCAAGCGCATGGAGGACGATCGCGACCGACTGGTAGTCATCGTGGCAGGTTACACCAACGAGATGAAGAAATTCATCGACACCAACCCAGGTCTTGAGTCGCGTTTCAACCGCTATATCCACTTCCCCGACTATTCGGCTGAAGACCTCTACAAGATTTTCCGCCAGTATCTGAAGAAGAACCAGTACACCATCACCAAGGAGGCTGCAGCCTTCCTGCAGGAGCACTTAGAGCACAAGGTAGCCACCAAGGACCGCAATTTCGGTAATGCCCGTTATGTGCGCAACCTCTTCGAAAAGACCATCCAGGCACAGGCCAACCGCATTGCCAAGGCCGGAAAAGTGTCCGACGAAGAACTGGTAGAAATCACTATTGCCGACGTTAAGAAAGCAGTATAAAATAGTAAAACAGAAGTATAAGTAATGCAAAAGAAATTTCTATGGATACTGACCGTCATCCTATTTTACGGTCTTGTTCTGACATCGTGTTCGAACGACGATGCCGTAACGCCCCCTCCAGCCGAGGTAGAAGCCATGCTGAAGAAGATGACGCTACGCGAAAAGGTGGGACAAATGTTCTTTGTACGCGTAGAGTCGCTCGATCCATCGATAGAATGGACCACTTATGATGACTTGGCGAATCTCAAGAATCAGGAGATTACCATGAAAATGAGGAAGGTCAACCATGATTACCCCGTGGGCGGCATCATCCTCTATGCATGGAATATCGAGGACGAAACCCAGCTGGCCAGCATCATCAAGCAGGTTCGTTCGCTGAATGGCAGTCCGCTACTCTGCATCGACGAGGAGGGAGGACGGGTATCGCGCATCGCCAACAATCCCAACTTTCACGTCAAGAAATACGAGTCGATGGCAGCTATCGGTGCTACCGGCGACCCGAAGAACGCCTACGAGTGTGGCAACACCATCGGAACCTACCTGAAGCGTTACGATTTTGACATCGACTTTGCTCCCGTGGCTGACGTGAATACCAATCCCGACAACATCATCATCGGTCCCCGTGCCTTCAGCGACGACCCTGCCGTGGCTGCCCCAATGGTGACCAACTATCTGCAAGGTCTGAAGGATGCGGGCATTACGGGCTGCATCAAGCATTTCCCCGGTCATGGCGACACGACTAACGACACTCACTCAGGCTATGTGCAGTCGCTGAAGACGTGGGACGAGATGAATCAGTGTGAGATGGTGACCTTCCGTGCAGGCATCCAGTGGGGTTGTCAGCTCATCATGACCGCCCACATCGCCGTGCCAAATGTCACAGGTACCAACATTCCCTCCACGCTGTCGCCAGTTGTCCTGCAAGACAAGTTGCGCGGCGAGTTAGGCTATCAGAACATCATCATCACCGACGGTATGGAGATGGGCGCTATCACCAAGCACTATACCAGTGGCGAGGCAGCTGTGGGCAGCATCAAGGCAGGTGTGGACATCGTGCTGGGTCCCCGTGACTTCACTGAGGCCTTCGATGCCGTTATCGCCGCCGTGAACAACGGCACCCTCACCGAGGAGCGCATCAACCAGAGCGTTCGTCGCATCCTGACACTCAGATTAGCAATGAAAAGGATGCCGCAGCTATCACTTTAGTCCCTCGTTTGTTCAGATAGTCTCTTTCACTCGTTCAGATAGTCCCTTTCACTCGTTCAGATAGGGTCTATAGGGGGTAAGAAGCCGTCTGCACAGGGGATGGAAGCCATTCTAACAGGGGACGGAAGGCAGGTTAACAATCGTTTGCGCCTACGCAAACGATTTGACGCGCACACGCAAACGATTGTTCGCCTATACACAAACGATTGTCCGCCTATACGCAAATTGAATTCTTTATTTTGATATTTACCTTTCCGACTTTTTTATGCCAAAAACGTCTATGAAACGGGCTTGCAGGCAGACGGCGCCGCCCAGTGGCTGAACCGTCGCGACGAGGACCAGCAGGAACACCGAGCCAGTATGAGAGGCAACGGCACTGTCACCATCGAGGAAGGTGCCAACGTTATCCGTCAATAATAGCAGATTACCAATCAGCAACCAAGGCTTTGGCTTCTATACGGCGCTCTTTGGCTTCGCCTAAAATACTCCCATTTGAGAAAACTCAATTAAAATTTGGTTATCTGCTCACTTATGCGTATCTTTGGCAACAAAAAAAGCTAAAAACCAGACAATATGAAGAAATCTTTACTTGCATTGCTTGCCCTGCTGTGCGTAGTCGTGCAGGGCTCATGGGCCCAGGAGCCGACACCATCCACCGCGTTGGAACCGTATATTACAACACTGGGCAACCGAATGGTATATAAGTTCAACTATCCATCGACCAGCGTGACGGGCGACCCCGTTGTGCTTTCGTCGTTATTGTGTTGCTGGGCACCTACCACGCCGCCGAAGGGTGCTGCCATCGAGTCGGTACACTTGTATAGCCACTATACTGTCACAGCCAATTCGCAGTGTCCCACCAGCGCCACGCTCTCAACAGCCGATTTTGTAGTTCTCTCCGCCTTGTTTGAAGGCGCTGAATACGACGAGGGGAAACCCTACAAGAGCATCGTCAAGCGCAGCATCGTCATCATGCCCGACTACGAGGGCTACGGCGTGTCGAGTGCCAGGACACATCCCTACCTCATCCAGAAGGTGACGGCACAGCAGGTCGTTGATGCCTTAACCTATGGACTGGAACTTTACGGCAAGCTGAACGGTGCGAACAATACCCTGCCGCTGAAGGACAATTGGCGGTGCTTCAGCCTTGGCTATTCACAGGGCGGTGCAGTGGCACTAGCCGCGCAACGCCATATCGAGCAGAACGGTCTCAGTGACAAGTTGCACTTCCGCGGCACTATTTGCGGAGACGGTCCATACGACCTGATGGCCACCATGCACTACTACCTGAACGACGACGGCACCAGCTACGATGTCACCACCGCCCACAACGAGAACGAGATTACCTTTCCCGTTGTCCTTCCAATGATTATGAACGGCATGATAGTAGGCAATCCCGCTATGTCCCAGCACAAGCTGGACGACTACTTTGAACAGTCGTTCCTCGACACCGGTGTCATGGACTGGTTAAGCACCAAGAACTTGACCACTGACGATATCAATAAGGCCTGGCTTAGTCAGATAGACAATGGCACCGCCACCATTGGAGGCAAAACCTATAAGGCTCCCGCCAACATGAAAGAGATGTTCTTCAAACATGAGATTCCTGGCATGATTTGGAGCTCCTGGGTAGCGTGGGCCAATCTCGACAAAATCCTTACTCCTGGTTTCTACAGCTATATGAAGAATCCAGACAACTTCATCAGCGCGCCTGCGCTGACGGGCAACGCCTATGAGGACATGCGCTATGCCCTGGAATCGAATAATGTCTGCACTGGCTGGAAACCACAACACCGCATACAGTTTGCACACTCGAAGGGTGACATGGTGGTGCCCTATGGCAACTACCTTGCCTTCCACAATGCCCATCCCAACGGCTTAGACGATATGTATCGCATAGACAACACGTTTAGTAAAAGCGACCATCTAGATGCCGGCACCATGTTTCTGATGGGGTTAGGAACAGAATACTTCAACTATTTCCAATGGGTTGACGCTGCAACACCTACGGGTATCAAGACGATGAAAGATGTCAGAGGTATGATGTCTGATGTTTGGTACACCATCGACGGTCGCAGGCTTAGTGGAAAGCCGACGCTGAAGGGTCTTTACATCGTGAACGGCAAAAAAGTCGTGATTAAGTGAGAGAAAAACTTGCCGCCATCTCTTCGGTTGAAGGGGTGGCGGCATTTATAAAATCCTACCAGTCGGCAAGCGAGGATCTGGACTCTATGCGGCGCTCTACATCATCGGGAAGGGATGAGAAGAAGTCAAGGCCGGTGATTTGCTCTATCTCGTCAACGGAACGGACGGCTTGGTGCATGGGCTGCGACGAGCCGATGTTGTCGTAAATAAAACCGATGGCTGCAGGATTCTTGCCCGTGCGGAGCACTACTTTATAAAAGGCCTCAGGAACGGTGATACGACGACTGCGCTGGCGACCAATGGTCTTATGACTATCGCCACGGAGCACGGGACCACACACAATATATACACGGTCGTAACGCTTAGCCCATGTACGGCAAAGCACTTCCAAATCGTTCCAATCGCCCCCGTTCAGTTTACCGTTCTGCGGACAGATATTGGTCATAAGGAACGATTCCTCCTGTGCCCGCTGGCTCCATTTGTTATCGCCCGAAGGACACATGTGACCACGCGAATAGCCCGACTGCATATAGTCGAAGGTGGTGACGGGATTGCTGACCTCCTCGTCAGGATGGAAAGCCACACCCTTACGCTTGAAGGAGCCTGAGACATGATTGCCCGTGAGATACCACGCAACGGCAAGGGGTATGCGCATCTGATCGGAATACCATACACGATAGGCATAACGCTTAAGCGGGGTATTCTTCTGGGGAACTATGACTTCAGTCAGATTGTCGCCTGACGATGAAGATTCAACACGCTGTCCGCAGGACTGCAGACTAAGACCGAGCGAAACGGCAATCAATAAAAATATTCTTTTCATAGGGGGAAAACTATCAACTGATACGGGTATAGAAATAGATAGAAAGCACGAGGACGAGCATGGTGCTGCAGAGGGCTGCTGCCGTCAGTATGGCAAGAAAGCCGATGGCTTGCAGCGGCGAGATGCCACCAATGAACATACCGCACAGGAGTGACGGAATGAAGACGATGCCCGCCAACAGCAATTGCTGCAACAGGGGATTGAAGGCTCGAGTGATGGCCTTGGTGACATAGGGACGCAAAGCCTCCAACTGCGAGGCACCATTGCCACGGAGATACTCCAGCAGTTCCTTATGCTGACGGCGCTCTAAGACATAGGTGGTAATGGCACGACGGCACACGAAAAGGGCCTCGGCCTGCAACATGGTCATCACAGGCAGGAAACAATAGGCGCTGAACAATCGGGGCACTCCCATCAGCAACAGCACGATGATGCCCATCAGGAAGGTGACCGGCGTCATACTGATAAAGATGGGAATCGACTGCCAGCGCTTGCGGCAATACACCAGCGTAGCCACAGCACTGCTCAGCAACACCCAGAGAATGTTGACCCAGGTGGTGTCCCATTCAAACACGAAATAGAGACAGCCCAGCAATACGAGCAGGGTGATGGAGAAACGCCCTAACACAAACGCCGTTTGCCGCAGGAAGCGACGGTCTAACCGGAAGAGTATCAACACTGGTATGATGAGTAGCAGGATACCAATAATAAGTCGGAGAATAGTGATATTCATAACTGTATCTGGTTTTGAAGTATTCGTGAATTAACAGCAAGCACAGTGGCTCCACGCCCTGCGACCCCTCTGAGCAAGTCGTCCACCTGAGCCATCGTTTCGACACTGATGGGTCCGTCGGGCTCATCGACTATCAGCAGACGCTTATCCAGTTGCCGGGCATTCTGCAGCAGCAACAGGTAGCGCTCGTCAACCGAAAGCTCAGCCCATCGGCGAGTGTCGGTAGGCACTTTATACGAAGCACCGCCCTTATTGACCTTCAACCCGAACAACAGCTCGGAAAGGTCGGCCAGACTGTCGTAGTCGTCAATGGCTGTCAGATGTTGGGGCACATAGGCTATCTGTCGGCGGAAATAGGGTGCCGAGCGGGGGGTGAGCAGTTCGCCGTCGATACTGATATGACCGCTGGTAATAGGTATCAAACCGAGAACAGCCCTCAGCACAGTGGTCTTTCCTACCCCTTGCGAACCCGTAAGGCACACCAGCTGACCATCGCCCACCGTAAGCGAAAGCGAATGTATCAGCGGCTCTATTGTAACATTATGCAGTTCTAACATCTTTGCCGAAATTTTCGGCAAAGATAATAATTTCTTTTAACTTTAAACTCTAAACTCTAAACTTTTTACTAACTTTGCACCCATGAAATCGAAAAACAGGCGAATGCCTGCCGAATGGGAGAAACAAAGTGCCGTTCAGTTGACGTGGCCGAACGAGCATACCGACTGGGCTCCAATGCTATCGGAAATCACTGCCGTTTACGAAGAAATGGCCCGTGAAATCAGCAAGCGCGAGCCCTTGATCATCGTTGATGACATCCCACACAACGACACGTGGGCACGCGACCACGGCTTTATCACGTGCCTCACCACTACCCCCTCTCCTATAGGCGAGGGGGACGAAAAAGCCATTCTCCTCGACTTCAAGTTCAACGGTTGGGGCGAAAAATTTCCTGCCGAACTGGACAACCAAATCAACCGGCACATGCTGGAACAAGGTATGGTGAAGGGCATTTATGAGGAGCATCTGGACTTTGTGCTGGAAGGAGGCTCGATAGAAAGCGACGGACACGGCACCATTTTCACAACGGAATGCTGTCTGATGGCGCCCCACCGCAACCAGCCACTCAGCAAACAAGAGATAGAAGAGCGACTGAAGACCTATTTAGGTGCCGAGCGCATCGTGTGGATTCAGCATGGCTCACTCATCGGCGACGATACCGACGGACACATCGACACCCTGGTGCGCATTTGTCCTGACGACACCTTATTATATATAGGAGGCGACGACGACCATCCCGACCTCTATGAGATGGAACGTGAACTACAGGCGCTACGCACGATAGAAGGAAAACCGTATAGGTTGCTGAAACTACCTTTACCGAGACCCATCTACGATACGTCAGCCATCAGCCATCAGCCATCAGCCATCAATCGACTGCCTGCTACCTATGCCAACTATCTGGTGGTGAACGGAGCCGTGCTGGTGCCGACCTACGGACAGCCCGACCTCGACCAAGAGGCGATGCGCATCATCGGCAAGGCTTTTCCCAACCGTGAGATAGTGGGTATCGACTGTCAGGCTGTCATTCGACAGCATGGCTCCCTGCATTGCTGTACGATGCAATACTATTGAAGTGAAAAGTGAAAGAAGTGAAAAGTGAAAAGTGAGAAAATGAAGATAGGACTGATACAACAACACAACACGGGCGACCGTGAAGACAACAAAGCTCGGCTGGCTGAGAAAATAGGTCAACTGGCGAAGAAAGGAGCTGAACTTATTGTTCTGCAGGAACTGCACAACGGACTCTATTTTTGTCAGATAGAGGATGTTAACCTGTTCGACCAAGCCGAACCCATACCAGGACCCTCTACCGAGTTCTTCGGACAGTTAGCCAAACAATATGGCATAGTGATAGTCACCTCGCTTTTTGAGCGCCGGGCACTAGGACTCTACCACAACACAGCCGTGGTGCTGGAGAAGGATGGCACGATAGCAGGAATGTATCGCAAGATGCACATCCCCGACGACCCAGGTTACTACGAGAAGTTCTACTTCACACCGGGCGACTTGGGATTCCACCCCATCGAGACCTCTTTGGGAAAACTGGGGGTATTGGTGTGCTGGGACCAGTGGTATCCCGAGGCTGCCAGACTGATGGCGCTACAGGGAGCCCAGCTGCTGATCTATCCTACTGCCATTGGCTTCGACCCTAACGACACACCCGACGAACAGGAGCGCCAACGAATGGCTTGGCAGACCGTACAGCGCGGCCATGCTGTAGCCAACGGACTGCCCGTAGTCACGGTCAACAGAGTCGGCCAAGAACAATGTTCAATGGTCAATGGTCAATGTTCAATGATCCCCTTCTGGGGTACATCCTTTGTGGCAGGTCCGCAGGGTGAGCTGCTTTATGAAGCACCTACCGACCGGGAAGTGGAGACAGTTGTTGACGTTGATATGCAACGTTCTGAACAGGTGCGCCGCTGGTGGCCGTTCCTGCGCGACAGGCGGATAGAGAACTATGACGGTCTGACGAAACGATTTATAGATTAAAACTTCAAGCAACAAAAAAAAAGACATAGACAATGAATAACTTAAGATTTCAGGTAGTAGAAGAAGCTTTCAAGAAGAGAGCCGTTGAGGTGAAAGCGCCCAAAGAGCGCCCCTCGCAGTATTTCGGCAAATATGTCTTCAACAAGCAGAAGATGTTCAGATACCTACCTTCCGACATCTATGAGAAGATGATCGACGTGATTGATAACGGTGCCCGACTGGACCGCTCCATAGCTGACGCTGTTGCTGAAGGCATGAAACGGTGGGCCATGGAAATGGGCGTTACACACTATACGCACTGGTTCCAGCCCCTGACCGAAGGCACTGCCGAGAAACACGACGCCTTCGTGGAGCACGACGGCAAGGGCGGTATGATTGAGACATTCAGCGGTAAACTGCTGGTTCAGCAGGAACCTGATGCATCCAGCTTCCCCAACGGCGGTATCCGCAACACATTCGAGGCTCGCGGCTACTCTGCATGGGACCCCACAAGCCCTGTGTTCATCATTGACGACACACTCTGTATTCCCACCATATTCATTGCCTATACCGGTGAGGCTCTCGACTACAAGGCTCCTCTGCTGCGTGCACTCCATGCTGTTGACAAGGCTGCAACGGAGGTCTGCCGTTTCTTCTATGACGATGTGCAGAAGGTACAGGTCAACCTCGGTTGGGAACAGGAATACTTTCTCGTGGACGAGGGACTCTACTCTGCCCGCCCCGACCTGCTGATGACAGGACGCACACTGATGGGACATGAGAGTGCCAAGAACCAGCAGATGGACGACCACTACTTCGGCACCATCCCTGACCGCGTACAAGCCTTTATGAAGGACTTGGAGATTCAAGCCCTCGAACTGGCCATTCCCGTCAAGACACGCCATAACGAGGTTGCCCCCAACCAGTTTGAACTGGCACCTATCTTTGAGGAGTGCAATCTGGCTGTGGACCACAACATGCTGCTCATGTCGCTGATGAAGAAGGTGGCACGCAACCACGGTTTCCGCGTGCTGCTGCACGAAAAGCCCTTCAACGGCATCAACGGTTCGGGTAAACACAACAACTGGAGCCTGTCTGCCAACAATGGGGTATTGCTGCATGCTCCCGGTAAGACACCCGAGGAGAACCTGCGTTTCGTCACCTTTATCGTTGAGACCCTTATGGCAGTTTATAAACACAACGGACTGCTGAAAGCCTCTATCATGTCGGCTACCAATGCCCACCGTCTGGGTGGCAACGAGCCTCCTCCTGCCATTATCAGCTCGGTCCTCGGTACACAGCTC
>JAEEGF011110615.1_pt1 | contig 36221 bp, 29 predicted proteins | sample 9134171 | NCBI WGS metagenome assembly JAEEGF01 (sample SAMN16246542, study PRJNA631951) | gut metagenome | biome: gut microbiome; feature: rumen; material: AP-attached | host: Bos | place: Iran: Karaj | collected 2018-10 | reverse complement strand
CTCCCGGTCGTGTATGAGAATGGCACCGTGATCGGCGAGCTGGATCGCCGTGGCGCATTTACCGCTGCGGACAAGGGCATTTTCTACAGCATCTGGGAGCCGCGCGAGAATCAGTTTTCCGCGCCTGCGGAATATCATTTCTTCCGCTATGAGGACCGCAAGGATCTCCTCCTCGGGACGCTCGCGGATCAGGGTTATGAGGCTTTCTACACCCGCACGGAACTGAATGGAATCGTTTACACATTGGCTGTTTCCGGAAACCCGATGGACCATGAGCCGGATACGCTTTGGCTTCTGGCTTTCGATCCGCTGAAGGAGACCATGTCCCGGTTTTCCGTTACGGAATACGGCTTCCCCTATGCCGCCCTCACGGCCGCCAACGGAAAGCTCTGGATCATGAATCATGAAACGGATACTGAGAAAGCAGACAAGATCTATGAGTTTGACCCGGAAAACGGAACGGTCAGGGAAGTCCTGAGTTATGACGGGTCAGCCGAAAAGCAGGGTTCATTGAGAAGCATCTATGCGGACGAGCAGACGCTTTATGTGCTTCGTCTTCAGAACTCAGGAAGCGGCAACGAGCTCTTTCTGGATTCCTACGATCTGGAATACCGGAAAATCACTGCGAAGAGTCTGAATGACAGTCTGATCCCCGCGGGGCTTACGGTTCACGGCATGACAGGCGAAACAGACGTGCGGAACGAATTCGGCATGATGGTAAGCGGCTTTGCCGTTCTGGACGGCCGTTACCTCTTCTACGAAAACTTTGCGATCCTGCGGGCTGTCGTGAACCTGGAGACCGGGGAAACACTATTTTCAGGGGATGACATCTATTCCCTGTCCAACGGCGGCGGAAAGCCGGCCCTGTACCGGCTCATTTTTTCCCGGGACGAGCTGGATCTTTCCGGAATCTTCACCCTCAATGACGGCAAACTGGAAGAGACCGTTCTGAATGTTTCGGGAGGTCCCTCTCTCATTCAGAGCATTTCGCGCTCCCCGTCGGGAAACTGGCTGATACGTCTTTCGGATGATCGTTCCTCTGAAACACAAAACACGGTCCTCTTATTCTTCCACGGAGAGTGATCCGTGAAGTCTTAATATGCCGCGCGGATTGCAAGGAGCAGATCGTTGTATTCTTCGTATGCGGGAATTTCGGGATACTCTTTTCGCAGCGTTTCGGTGGTGCGGAAGAAGAAGCCCTTCCCGGCTTCAAGGATCATTCCGAGATCATTGTAGCTGTCGCCGAAGGCGATGACGTCGTAACCGATGGATTTCAGGGCCAGGACAGTCGAACGTTTCGTCTCTTTTGTGCGCATCGTAAAGCCCGTGATCTCCCCGTCCGGCGCCACTTCCAATGTGTTGCACATCAGAAGCGGATAACCCAGTTTCGCAATGAGCGGGGCCGCAAACTGTTCAAAGGTGTCGCTTAAGATGATGACCGGGCCGTCTTTTCTAAGTTCGTCCAGAAACGCCTTCGCGCCGGGGAGCGGATCGATCCTGGAGATCACTTCCTGGATTTCTCTGAGTCCCAGACCGTGTGCTTTCAGGATCTGAAGCCGCCAGCGCATCAACTTGTCATAATCCGGCTCGTCGCGGGTCGTACGCCGAAGCTCCGGGATCCCCGATTCTTCGGAAAATGCGATCCAGATCTCCGGGGTCACGACGCCTTCCATGTCCAGACAGACGATATTCATCCCTTCATCTCCTCTTTCACCACGGAAAACAGTTCTTCACGTTCCAGCACTTCCGAGAACCGGACGGGCTTATCCCTAAGTGCTGCCAGATTCTGGGGCACAGCTGTCCGCGTCGCCTGGTGAAGCTCGTCCATCACTTTGAAATCATCTTCGTCTGCCGTCCTGCCCAAAGCCGCGAGCACGGTCCGCGGGAATTTATAGGGACTTGCCGTGGACAGTACGACCATCGCTTTCCCCGCTCCCGGAGAGCCCAGAGAGAAGTGCCGCTGTTCAACTGCCTTCTTCTGAACTTCCGTATCCCCCATGGCGGCTTCATAGGCTTCCGACACGGCGCGGTCTTCCGCGCTGATCTTCTCTGATACACACCAGGCCACTGCCGTGTGCGGGTCCAGAAGATAATGATGCTTTTTGAAAACTTTCCGTATGGTCTCTTCGGTCTCTTCCTCGCTTGCCGAGCCCGGCACGAACACCTCGCGGATCTTCGCGCGCATTTCCGAGGAAATGGCGTACACGCCTTTCTCTCTGAGCTCTTCCATCCAGCCCCGGACGAGCCCGGAAGCATTTTCGCCGGCTTCCATGAACAAAAGCCTCTCCAGATTTGAGGAGACGAGAATGTCCATCGAAGGCGAGCCGGTCTTGTAGAACGGGCGTCTCTTGTCATACACACCGCTCATGAGGAAATCTGTCAGCACATCGTTCTGGTTCGACGCGCAGATCAGCCGTCCGACCGGGAGCCCGAGCCTGCGGGCCAGATAGCCTGCGAGAATGTCCCCGAAATTGCCGGTCGGCACCGTGAAATCCACCGGGTCGTTGATACGGATCGCGCCTTCTTTCAGAAGATCCGCATAAGCTTTGAAATAATAGACGATCTGCGGCACAAGCCGTCCGATGTTGATGGAATTTGCGGAGGAAAGCACCGTGCGCTCATCGCCCGAAGCCTCCGCCTTCATTTTCGAAAAGATCTCTTTGACGGCGGTCTGCGCATCGTCGAAGTTTCCGCGGATCGCAGACACACGCACATTGTTCCCCTCCTGGGAGCTCATCTGCCGCTCCTGGACCGGACTCACGCCGCCATAGGGGTAGAATACGTGGATACGGATGCCCGGCACGTCTTTGAAGCCCTCGAGCGCAGCCTTTCCGGTGTCGCCACTGGTTGCAGTGAGGATCAGGATCTCCGGCGCGGAGCCTTCTTCACGAATCTTCTTCTCACGCGCCTCACAAAGCAGCACCGGCAGCGCAGACAATGCAACGTCCTTAAATGCGCTGGTTGGTCCGTGGAAGAGTTCCAGCACCCACCGGTCGCCGACTTTTCGAAGCGGCGTCACCTCCGGATCAGAAAACTTCCCCTCATAGGCCCTTCGTACAATGCCGGGAATGTCCGGAAGATCATCAAAAAACCACGAGAAAACGGCTTCCGCCTGTCCCTGGAAGTCTTTGTCCATCAGCGCCTTCCAGTCGAAAGGCTTTTCAAAACTCAAAGGAAGATACAGCCCGCCGTCCGGCGCAATGCCGGCGAGTACCGCATCCGCACCGCAGATTAACGCTGAAATTCCTCTTGTGCTTTGGTATTCCATATCGTTCCCCTCTCCGGGCCCATTTGCCATGCTTTCTTTGTTTATAGGTCTTTTCCCGGGATATTTCAAGCAGAAAGGCTCCGCCGTATGATTCCGGCGAAGCCTTTCTGTCAAATGATTCATCGCTTCTTTACTTTTTGTAGCGCTTTCTGAACTCTTCCAGCGTGCGCTTTTCGAAGGATTTGATCGCCGCAGCCAATTCCTTTTCGTTCAAGACTGCGCGGAGCGGCATTTCAGCGATCCATTTCGTGTAGATATCGTCCACGGAAGTTGCGAAGTTTTCGTTGACCCACTCCTGCAGGATCTCTTTGCAGTTGGAAAGTGTCGTTGCCGAACCCTTGGTTCCCGTAGCCTCATAAGACACACGGCTGAGTGCACGCATGAAGCTGTCCATCGAATCCTCATCTTTAAACAGGGCACCGTAAAAGCCGCTGTTGCTTTTGATCGTATTCAGCATGCAGACCGTAATGGATCTCAGTTCTGCGTTGCTGCCGTAGATCTTGGTGAACAACATCAAGTCCTCAAAACAGATGCTTTCCACCATCTCGTCCTTATCAGAGAAACTCCGATAGAAGGTCATGCTGGAAACCCCTGCCAGATCCACAATGTTTTTGACTTTGATGGAGGAATACGGTTTCTCTTTCAGTAAGGTCTTGAATGCTTCTGCAATCCGGTTCTTCGTAGGCGAATCAAACATAATGGTACCTCTCGCTTTCGATCTGGATGCCGGTGAGACAAAGTTGCATATTATGAAAGAGTATTATAAAGCGAAACCGTTTAATATTCAAGCATTTTCAAAAGTGTATCCTTATTTACAAACTGTAATCAAGAAAAATTGCACTGTTTTACTGAAAGTATTTCATTTGGTTTCTTTCACCACTGTTTCGACGGCGGTCCGGATCCCCCAAAAGATTTCCCTAAGTTCCATGGACGGCTTGTCCGGGTGTCCCTGCTCCGGGATATACGGCACGTGAATGAATCCGGTCGGAACCGCTCCTTTGTTGTGATGAAGCATCCCGTACAGAAGCGCATTACAGACATATCCGCCTGCGTCGTCAGACCGTTCGCAGGCGATCTCATGCGAACGGATCGCCTCGAGGATCTCCTCGATGGGCAAGCTGGCCTGAAGCGTTTCCGGCCCGTCTTCCGCGACCGGGATCCCTTTCGGCTCATAGCCTGCGTTGTCCGGAATCCTGGCATTCATCAGATTCCGTCCGGTTCCCTCCAGAGAAATCGCCCTCCGTCCGCCCGCCTGCCCCAGCATGATCACTGCCGCCGGCCGGCACGCATCATATTCGGAAAATGCGATCTCCTGCACCCGGATAAACTCCACGGGCAGCAGCACTTTCCGTACCGGAAGCCCGCCGATCTCTTCCGGAAACCGGTCAAGTATCAGCGCGGTCGGGTTTATTTTGTCACCGCCGAAAGCTTCAAAGGCGGTGAGAAGGATGGGGTGAGGCATTCCGTTCACGGCAGGCTCCCTTACCTCACGTACCTGCGAAATTCCTGGAAAAGCTCCCTGAGGAAGGAAAACGTTCTCCAGGTGGCGATGGCGTTCACGATCACGTCTACGATCCACAGCACAATAAAGAAAATGCTGAGCGGGAGGGCGATTTTCGCAAGGGTCAGGCCGGTCTTGGCCTTGCCCGTAAGCGGACCGATCGCCTGCTCTCTTGCGCGGGCCTTCGACTGGGTGATAATTGCCAGGATCAGGCCGGGAAGGCCGCTGGTCGCGAGGGCGATCGAAACGATCCCCATCACAAAGACCGAGATCTCCGAGGGGGTTCCCTCCGGTTCCGCGGGAGCCGCCTGATAAGGCTGGACTTCTGTCTCTTGGCGGGTCGCCTGATAGGGCTGGACTTCCGTCTCACGGTAAGCTGGCTGAGACATTGGCGCAAGATAGGGTGCCGGCGTCGGATAAGATGTCTGAGGCGCCGGCGGGTTCTCTCTTCCTTCGGTCAAGGGCTCTTCGGGTGCGACCATCTTGCCGCACTTCGGGCAGAATTTTGCGATATCGGGCAGTTCCATCCCGCAGTTTCTACATTGGATCATATGTTGCCTCCTGTGCAATGCGTCGTTTCATGATCGGCTGACGCCATCATAAACGCAGACTGATATTCTTTCAAGCATCTTTATTCCTGAAGCGCCAGTCCTTCCGGTCCGAGAACATAGACCTTTTCGCAAACTTCACGGATGAATTTTCTGTCATGAGAGACGGCGATCATGGCTCCGCCGAAGCTACGAAGGATCCCGCGGATCTCAGGTGCGGAAAGCGGCGAGAGATTCCGGGTGGGCTCGTCCAGGATCAGGACGTCGGTCTCGGTCAGGCTGATTTTCAGAAGAAGGAGCTTGGCCTTCTGGCCGCCGGAAAGCTCACGGATGGGGTGGAACATTTCCTCCGCCGTATACTTCATGGAACCGAGGTAGGTGCGCACCTGAGTGATCTCGTCTTTGTGGCCGGAAGGCGCCAGATAGTCGACGGGTGTCTGGTCAAATGGCAGCGTATCCTCGTAATTCTGCGGCATGTAGAAGGCTTTCACGTCCGTTCTTTTGAGGAGCTCGTCCGCGATCTTTCGGATGAGGGTCGTCTTTCCGGCGCCGTTCGGGCCGATGATGCAGAGCTTTTCAGGGCCTCTCACGCGAAGGAAAATGTTCCTGGCCAGGAGCCGTCCTTCTTCTGCGGCCGCCCCGCCGGGCGCCCGAAGCTCCGCCAAGTTCAGTTCGATCACCGTTTTTCCGGAAGGCATGGCCTTCTGCCTCTCGAGTTTGATGGTGATCGGCGCCTCTTCCTCGGGGCGCTCCGTCATTTCCTCGTGCTCCCGTTCATAGCGGCGCTCCAGAGACTTCACGGCTTTCGTCTTCTTTTTGAGCAGCCGGCCGCTGTGCGGATCCTGACGGGACACATTTGCCTGATCCGCGAGGACCTTCTGCTCGATCCGCCGGAAGCGCTCCATGGCTTTGCGTTCCTCACGGCGCTCCGAGAGGGCTTCCTGCTCCTGCTTGACAAAGGCCGCGCGCCGCTCGTCCATGAAAGTCCTGAAGGGCACATTTGCAACCGTCCAGCGCGGCACGGATTTCCTCCGGAGCTGCTCCAGAAGCACCACACGGTTCGCCGTCCGCTCGATCAGTGTCTCGTCATGGGAAATGTACAAAACTCCGCCGGGGAAGTTTTGAATCAGCTTCTCCAGCCACTCCAGTGTCTCGATGTCTATGTCGTTGGACGGCTCGTCCAGAAGCAGATAATCCGGCTCGCCAAGAAGGATCCGCGCCATCTGGACCTTTACACGCTCCCCGCCCGAAAGCGAAGCCATCCGCTGCGTGGAACGGAACAATTCATTGTCGATCCGAAGCTCGGAAGCGATGCGTGAAAGCCTGGCCGGATCTTCGCACGCGCCCATGTACCCGGCGACACTCTTCTCTTTCTCCGCTTCGGGAAGCTCCTGCGGAAGGTAGGCCAGGATCTCCCCCTGCACGTTTCTGATGCCGTGCGCTTCCGCATAGTCTTCGATCAGCGCCGGATCATAGATCCATCTGAGAAGCGTCGACTTTCCGTTTCCCTCTTCTCCGACAAGCACGGCTTTGTCCCCGCGGTTCAGCACGAAGCTGAAATCCTCGAGAATCGTCCGTAAATCTTTTTTATGTGAAATGGTCAGATGATTGATCTGTAGCATAAAAAAACCACCTTTCTTCACAGACTGTGAAACGTCTGTCAAAGCAAGGCGGACTTCCCTTTTCGCAAGTCCTTCCCTCCGTTTCAGGAGGCTTCCCGGGATGCTTCAGCCGCCTGGACAGATCATCTTTCATTCAGTCTGAAACACCACGGGCCGCCTCACGTCCCGTGCCTCGCGCAAGGTCCGCCCTTCGGTGTCCCTCTAAACGCGCTCTTTACATCCTGAAGAAGATTATCTGACCAACATTCGTCCGTCACCATCACAAGAGGACTTGTGCCTTTCTGCCTGGAATTATAATAGATGCCGCCCGTGCGGTCAAGCGGCGGGGATGTGAGCCTATTCAAAGAAAAAGCGTCGGATCATGTTTTCCAGATCTCTGGTTTGAAGAGGGTGCGCAAATGTCTCCTCACTGATGATCAGACCAAGTCCGGGGAAAAGACCGCAGCTCGCATAGAGCCTTTCCTTTTGCAAGGCATCCTCTGCATAGTCTGCCTGATCCATCCGTCCCCGGTGCTCCAGATACCAGGTTTCGCGTGTGATCGGATTCAAAATGGCAAAGTCCGGATACAGCAGGGCTCCATTTACCTCTAAGGGGCATTCGTACACATAGTAAAGCCCCAGCCGCTGAAGAAGATCCGCAATGATTTTCTCGCTTTTTGAGCGCACGACTTCGCCATTGTTGGTGATGAATTCGCCGCTTTTGGGATATGTGTTTGGACTTGCGGCTGCCCTCGCGCGATGTTCAGAAAGCCATTTTTCGGCATAATCGCGGAAAGGCATTACCAGCGGCGTGACCTGTTCTTTACGGAACACGTGCATCTGTTCATAAACATGACTCTGTGCTTCCGGATCATAGTCGTTCAGGAAGCGTTTTAGTGTGGTTTGGATTTTTCTGGTCTCCCGAAGCAATTGCTTGTAATAATTCTTTTCGATCAGTTTTTGGATCAGCCCCGCTTTGTTCCTGCCAAGATATTTTCGATCTCCACGGCTGATCAGGTAGAATTTTGGCCGGCCATTTGCCACCGTCATTTCGACCCTGCCCTCAGGGCTCTTTTTCAAAAGCTGCTCCAGTCTGGACGCAAGCTTCTGATTCGCCTCAAACTCCTCTAATGCCATATTGAACATGTTCTTCATCAACATCACTCCTCCTTCATGATTCGTGGAGCAAGGATACACCATTCTCTCCTCTCGCACCAGAAACAAAACGCGCTGCTTTTTGTCGCGCAAATGCGGTAAGGCGCATCAGGACTGGGTTTGCAGCCTTTCAGATTTTTTGAGGATTTTTTGCCCCAAAGCGATCCGTAAGGCCCCCGCGCATAAGACGTGTCAGAATTTGGAGCGTCTGTTGCCTTTTTGCCCGTTTTACGCTCTCGTCAAAATAGTGTTCAGAAAATGTCGGAGCGCTTTTCGTGTTTTCTTGTCGTTTACGCTCTGCCTGTTTTTAAACAATTGTCATTTGGAGAGCGTATTTAGTAGATATGGCCGTTTTACACTCTGTCCTTTTCGGGTGTTCGAGACTTCTTGAGATCGTATTTTGGAGAAAAGTGCATAATACGCTCCCGCCTCACGAGAAGGACAGAGCGTATTTTGAAGGATTTGCCTGATTACGATCTCATATTTCAGAAGCAGTCGAAAACAACGGAGCGTATTTCGATGTAAATGAGTGTTTACGCTCTCATTCTTCAATGGCCGTGAAAAACAGTGGAGCGTAAATGAGAAGAAATGGACGAATACGCTCCGTCTGGAAGGCGAGGCGCTTCCCGGAAAGGAAAATTCATCTATGCCGCCCGTGCGGTCAAGCGGCGGGAGGCGCGGGCCCGAAAGATTGACGGGAGGGGGCAAATCAGAGTATAACGGCAGTAGAACAATCCAAAAAGGAGACTTCGAAATGCTTCGAACGGATCCGCGGTACGAAAAATATATCTGCATTCTGAAGGAAGAGCTGCGTCCTGCGATGGGCTGTACCGAGCCGATTGCGATCGCCTATGCGGCGGCGAAGGCGCGGGAAGTGCTCGGCGCAATGCCTGACAGGCTCCTGGTCGAGGTCAGCGGCAATATCATCAAAAACGTCAAAAGTGTGGTGGTGCCTCACACGGGCGGTCTCAGAGGCATCCCAGCGGCTGCGGCCGCGGGTGTCGTTGCGGGCGATCCCGAGGCGGAACTTCAGGTGATCTCAAATGTGCCGGAGGAACGGGTGCCGGCGATCGCGACGTATCTGAACAAAACCCCCATCGAAGTCCGTTACGTTCCGGAAGGGCACATTTTTGACATCAAGGTCACTGCGTATCATGAAAATGAATCCGCGGCGGTGCGTATCGTGGATCATCACACCAACGTCGTTCTGATCCGGAAGAATGACAGTATCCTGCTCGAGAAAGCGGATGAAAGCTGTGATGACGGATTGACGGAACGGGATTGTCTCACGGTCGAAGGCATCGTGGATTTCGCGGACTCGGTGGATCTTTCGGATATCAGAGAAGTGCTCACCCGGCAGATCCGCTACAACATGGCGATCGCGGAGGAGGGCCTCCGCGGCAACTACGGCGCGAACATCGGACGGACGATTCTTTACGGACATGACGACTCGCTGAACCGGAAACTGAAAGCCTGTGCGGCCGCCGGTTCCGATGCCCGGATGAACGGCTGCGAACTGCCGGTCGTCATCGTTTCGGGAAGCGGCAACCAGGGCATTACCGCCTCCGTGCCGGTCATCGTCTATGCGCGGGAGCGGCTGCGGACGGAGGAGGAGCTTCTGCGGGGTCTGTGCGTTTCCGATCTCATCACCATCCATCTGAAAACCGGCATCGGCACCCTCTCCGCCTATTGCGGCGCAGTCAGCGCAGGTGTCGGCGCCGCCGCTGGCATCGCCTATCTGGCAGGCGGACGTACGGAAATGATCGCGCATACGGTGGTCAATGCGGTGGCGATCGCCTCCGGCATCATCTGCGACGGCGCCAAGGCCAGCTGTGCCGCCAAGATCGCGTCGGCTGTGGACGCAGGTCTTCTGGGCCTCGCCATGTACGAGAACGGCAACCAGTTCTTCGGCGGCGAAGGCATCGTCAAGGAAGGGGTTGAAAAGACGATCGAAACCGTCGGCCGGCTCGCACGCTTCGGCATGCTGGAGACCGACAAGGAGATCATCCAGTTAATGACTGAAGACGAAAAATGACCGCGGCAACATAGAATAAGGCCCGCCTTCCGTGAAAGGCGGGCCTTTTCATTTCACGAGACGGTTACTCTTCCGTCTTTTTCTCAGCCTCTTCTTCAGGCTTTTCTTCGGCCTTTTCTTCAGCCTCTTCTTTCACTTTCTCTTCGGTCTCTTCTTTGGCTTTTTTGTCCGCTGCTTTCTTCTTTAAAGCCTTAGACACGATCACGGCACAGGCCAGGAGAAGAAGGAGCGACGCGCCGGCAATGACAAAGGGGAGCCACTTACGGAAGCCGGATTCGTCCCCGCCTTCTTCCGTTCCATTATCCGGAGGGGTAGTCTCGCTCTCAACCTCATTGGAGATCGGCTGCGCGTAGAGTTCGGAAAGCGGTTTCACAGATTTCCAACGGTTAGCGGAGATGTCCGGCGAGTCGTACGATTCGCCGTCCAGAAGAACGTAAAGCGTCACGTTCTGGCAGCCGTCAAGTGAGAACACGGAATTCGATGCTTCATACTTGCCGTCGAAATAATCGCCGCCCGCCACCTTCACGGTGCGTTCGTACAAGGTCACGTCACGGGCTTCGTCGCGGGCCATGATGCGCGCGGCCTTCTCGGTGTAGCCTTTGTTATAGAGACGATAGCTGATCCCTTCCTTGCCGAACTGGAAGGTATGTTTCATGTCTGCGCTCAGGTAGCCGGGATGGACGGCCACCGTGAAGCGGCTGTCAGGCGTCTGAACGTCTCTGGTACTGGCTTCAAGCGTGTATTCCTGGATCTTGCTGCCGGCATTTGAGGGGATCAATACCTGCACCTCGACGTCCGCAGTCTCCCACGGTTTGATTTTCTGGGTAATCACGCCGACGATCGAGCCGCCGCAGGTGATGATGCCGCTCTCCACATCGTAGAGGCCGGTATTGCGGATCCTTACGCGGATCTTGGCAGGCTTGCCGGGGACATTTTTCTCAACGTCGATGGCCTCGGCTTCTTCAATGACGACGTGCGCGTTCGCGCTGCGCGCGGCAATGTACAGGTCTGCGCGGGTGTCGGTGAAGCGATCGTCGTCCTGTCCCAGAAGGAACCTCTCGCCATCGGTGGTCTGCGAGCCGTCCAGCGCCACATTTGCTTTATAATTCTGCAAAGTATAGACGACGACCGGCTCGTTTTCATAGGTGTAAGCCGCGCTCAGGCTGCTCACATAAGCGTATTCGTTCAGTATCGAAAGGTCGGCCTTGAACCAGTTCGTGCCGCCGTCCCGGCTCACATAGGCAAATGCGGAACCCTGGGCGTCTTTGACAGTCGTGCTGGCGACCATGACAGTCGAACCGCCTGCGCGGCCGAAAATATCATAGTTGTCGTCCGGGATGTTGATGGTGGAAGGCGTCAGATAGCTCTCCGTGAGGTTCGGGGAAAGCTTCTTGATCCGGCCGTTCTCGAACCAGGTGAAATACGCGCTCTGATAGCCCGCGCCGAGGAATTTGCCGGAGGAGGCGTTGTCCCTGCTCCAGATCATTTTACCGCCCCGGTAAAGGGCTGTCTTCCTGACGCCGTTCTCTTTCCAGCTCACGGAGACCGCCGGCATGGTGTCGAAGAAACCGACGCCGATCTCGTCCATGGTGCCGTTGACTTCGCAGATCTTCTGAGAGGTCCAGGCGCCGGATCCGTTCGTGGTCGCCAGATAGACTTCATGCTTGCCTTCGAGGCCCGCGGGATCATTGATCGCGTTCGTGTAATAGGCGATGGCCGGCACGTTGTTGCTGTCTGCCGTGACGCGGGCGCCGGTCGCGTAAGTGCCTGTGCCTGCGTAGTTCGTGATCCTGGTGTTCGCGGTCCAGTTGGATCCGGTCACACAGGAGCCGAACCAGATGTCGGTCAGGTTGGAGATCTCCGAAAGCGTTGCGGCCGCCGGGACAGGCGCGGTGGCGTTCTCCCAGACCAGATAGGCAAAGCTGTCCGGATTGCTGTAGAGATAGGGGTTAAAGTCCGCCGTGCCGTCGTCGTTGACCGGCTTCGGCTCGCAGACAAATCCCGGTCCGATGTCGTAATAGCTGCTCAACAGGATGGAACGGTTGCCTTCTGCCCTGCGCTCATCGCTTCCGGTGAAGACAAGCGTCATCTCGGGAAGCGCCTTGCTGCCGCTCGAAACGATCTGCACCGGGCTGTCCGGGAAAACGTCCGTGGCCAACAGGTGCGCAAAGTTCGGATTCTTCTCATACCCATTGGAAACGACGCGTTGTTCCACAAATTCGCCGTGCCAGGTAAAGTTGCCGCCGGCTTTCAGAAGAACTGCAGGCTGGTTCGCGTAATTGTTTGAGAGGAGGAACTTATGCATCTCTTCCTCCGCAAGTTCCAGCGAAACATCCTTTTTCTTCTTATCATTTACAAAGTCCTTCTCACCGGCAATGATCTTGTAACAGGCGATGACTTTGCCGAAAAGCTTGGCCTTCAGGCCTAGTTCGCCGGCGAGGATCAGATGCTCGATGTCAGAATTCGGATACAGCCGCTCCTGGTAGGCAATGGAACCGGCGCCGTAAACGCCGATAGAAGCCAGCGTACAGCCAATGCCGCCGTACAGTTCGATGCCGCCTTTTACACCGAGACGGATCTCGTCAGCCTTGAAATGATATTGGCTGTCCAGGGGATCAAAATTGAACGAGAAGTCGAACATGGCCTGGCCGCCACCTGTCAGGGTGATCTCCCAGGTGAAGATGCCGTACTGGCCTTGGATGTCAAAGCCTGTGCCGATGAACAGCTCCATGTGGCCCTTGATAGGCTCGATGGAGTTCATATTACCTTCAGCCCAGCCGGAGAATAGGAAGATGACACCCATATTCTTGCCGGAAATATCATCCAGATTGTGGGGATCGCCCTTGAAGATCTCCCTCAGGTTATTGCCAAGCTCCGCTTCCGGCATTTCCCCGTTGCCGGCCTTCATCCAGAAGTCCAGGTCGCTGGCGTTGAGGCCGAGGCCGACACGGACCGCGCCGTCCGTATAGGTTTTGATGGTGACAGGAATCAAGAAGGGCAGCACGTTCAGCTGCATGCCGGGCAGAAGGTCGCTCATATCCACCTTCAGACCGGCCTGGAACTCCGCGGAAAGCGTGTCCGGAACGCGCTCGGCCATGAAGCCTTTGTTGATCCGGAGACCCAGTTCATAGGATGCCAGAAACGATCCGTCGTCTCCGGAATACGCATCCAGATAAACCGGCCAGCCCACTTCAAATTCATCCGCATTGACCTGGAAACGATCGCCCGCGTTCTGAATCAGCTGTTTTTTCTCTTTCCCGTTCCTCTGAGAAAGGCCGAAAGTCATATTCACATAACGTGTGTAATCCACTTCAAAATGGATCGGCGCGGCCATGCCGCCGTCGATCTCCATGACTTCCTTTCGGACGTCACAGGTTTCGTCCCGGAACGTTGCGCGCACATACTCGACGCCAAAGCCCAGTTTCTCACCTCCGGCCTGCGCGCCGGGAGTTTCGGCACGAGCTGCGAGAACGGTCCCGCCGCCGGGAGCCGAACGTTCCGTCTGCCCAAGGTTTCTGGCCGACACCGGAAGCGCCGCCGCAATCAGTATCAGGCACAAAATGAATGCGGTAATTTTCTGCTTCATGGGACCCTCCGCATTATAAAAAAAGGTGTAATTATTATTCCCCAAGAATGGCTCTGTGTCAACAAAAAGAGGGTACACATCAACTGCGGCGAGCCGTTTTTATTTTTATTATGCAATGGTACAAATAGGGGATTGAAAGCACGGCTCTCTTTTGCAATAATATATATTAATTATGTACAGAGGAGGAACAGCGGTTCTGTTCTTCCTGAAACAAATGTGAACAGTCGGCTGTTCCATCCATAAAATGAACGAGGAAAAGACTATGAAAAGATCTTCACAGCCTATACTCATGTTCTCGGCGTTTCTGGTGCTCCTTCTGGTACTGCTTCCCACGGCACTGAAGCCTGAGAAAGCACATGCGGAGCCCAGAGCCCCCTACATGACCATTGAGGCTAACGGTGACGATGTGCTGTACGTGAGGCTGATTGCGGGCGACAACTATCAGCTCAAGAATTTCGGCGGAAGTCTCGATTATTCAAACTTCACCAGTTTCCTCAAACTGATGGCCGTCGGATCCGGGATCAGCGGCTTCAAAGCGGAAAACGGGGACGAATATTCGCCTGGAGACTTCTATGCAGACTTTGTCTCTGCCTCGGGCCAGGCTGTCTCTGTTTCAAAAGGCACGGTTCTCGCCTTCTGGGGCTTCCAGGCCACCGGATCGACGAAGAAACTGGTCTGCGGGAAGACTTATTCCTTCCGCTTCGAAACAGAGTGGACGGAAGGGCCCACCGGAGATTTGGATTACTGGGGAGGCGGCGACAGTTTCAACAATACCTGGACGGCGAAGCATCATTTCGACGGCGGGGTGAACAAGAAGGCAGCGACCTGTACGTCGCCTGGCGTAAAGACCTATACCTGCCTGCGCTGCGGCGCCACTCAGACGGAGAACGTTCCTGCTACGGGGCATAAGCCCGTGAGGATCCCTGCGAAGGCGGCGACCTGCACAGAGCCAGGTCTGACGGAAGGGCAGAAATGCGGAGTCTGCGGAACGATTCTTCAGGCACAGCAGAGCACGCCGGCTCTGGGCCACGACTGGGACGAAGGCATCACCTCCATTGAGGTCGGAGAATTCTCCTACGGCATCGTCATGTACACCTGTAAGCGCTGCCAGACGACCCGCGACGAGGAAATAAAGGTCACGCCGGAGATGCTTTTCGATGGTCTCAGGAATCTGACCCCGGAAGCCGCCAACGCTAAGCCGCTCACGATCGTCCGGCAGCCGGAAGGCGGGCAGGTGCCTTATGAAACAAGAGGCGAATTCAAGATGTCCGTGGCCGTAAGCGGCGGAACGGCTCCTTATACCTATGAATGGTACTCTTCGGATCCCAACGCTAAAGAGGAAATGCTCTCTCCGGCCTCAGATGTAAGAACCTCGCTTCTTGATGCCGCCAACAGGCTCCGGCAGTATGCCTCACGTGCCGGAAGCAAGGTGAGAGAGGCCCTAAGGAAAAAGTTTTTATCCTCGAGGACAAAAAAAGATACACAGACGAAGGACGGCCGGAAAAGTCCGCTGGACAAACTTCTGAAATCCTCGGAGGATAACAGCATTTACCTCTGCACCGGCGGTCTTCAGTATTACTGCATCATCAAGGATGCTTCCGGCAATTCCGTGGCCTCGGACTCCGTTTCGCTGGATTGGCAGGTACATTTTGCGGAGCAGCCCGAAGACCAGTATCCTTACAAAGATTACGTGTTCACCGCCAGAGCGGAGGGCGGCAAAGCGCCTTATTCCTACGCCTGGTACTATTACGACGGAAATGTGCATTACAGCGACTGGACAGCCATTTCCGGCGCGAACGGTCCTGAACTTCCGGCTGACACGGAAGGCCTCATCGTCGATGCGCCGATCGTCTGCGCCGTGATGGATCAGGACGGTATAATGGCATTTTCCCAAGTCGTCAAGGTGCTGGATGACGGAACATTTACCATTCAGAAGAAGGACGCTTCCCCCGCGGCGATCGAATCAGGCGAGACCTCGGTCCTCAGTGTCTGGATACGGGGCGGCGAACTGCCGCTGACCGTGACATTTAGAGGCGTGAACGGTGATAAGTACGTGACCTCTTCCGGCGTGGAAGAGGTGATCGACGGCAGCCGCTGCCTTCGTTTCGAGGTCACGGTGGACAGGCCGGACGTCTACTACATCCTGGTTGCAGACAAAAACTACGAACACCTTTGGGACGGCATCGAAGTGGAGCGCATCGTCGGCGGAGATCGTGCTGTTGGTGATGATCTGATGCTGACCGGTATTCCTGACGTCGCAAATATGTGGGATGCTGCGAGCGGGCTCGCCGACGTCATGGTGGACTTCTACGGCGGCCAGGGGCCCTATACCATTGAATGGTTCCGTTCCCCGGGCTACGAGTCTGAAAAGCCCACGACCGACCGCTACGAACCGATCCGCAACGACAAGATCTATGATGACGGCTGGTACGAGGGAAACAAATGGTGCGAGAACCTTGACCGGAACGGCTATTCCTCTCCGTATTACGCGCTCGTTCCCGGCCGTCCGGATGAGTATCTGGCCTTCCGGATCACGGACGCCAACGGGGAATCCATCTGGGCCGAGGGCATTCCGATCGTCTACCGGAGCACGGTCCCATTTATCACGACACAGCCGGAGAATCTGAGGATCCCTTATGACGCCCTCGGAAAAGTGAACTACGGCCTCTACTGCCATGCGGTCGAAGAATGGGGCGGCGAGTACGATCTGGAGTATCAATGGCTGAAATACAGCGCGGGCAGCTGGAAGGCTGTTCCGGATGCCACAGAGACTTTCCTGCCCATCAGTCAGAACGACCAGTGCGGAGTGTACAGGTGCCGGGTCACCAATCCAAGGTCCGCCGAGTCGGTCCTGTCCGTTACGGTGAGCGTCTCCTGCACGCTGGAGTGTGTGGACGCCTACGTCTATAAATTGTCCGGCGGCACTGCCTATTCAACCTTCCGTTTCAAAGGCGGCACACCGCCTTACAAGGTGACAGTGACCCAAAAGACGCAGTACAAAGGCCAGCAGCAAGTTACCGGTGAAGAATGGTATTATGACAAGGACCAGGAACTCTATTCTCTCACCTGTCACAACATGGAGGACATCCAGGATCTCCACTTCACTTTCAATCAGTACCGCCGGCTCAAAGTGCTTTACGTCGGAAAAGACTCCCTCTTCTGGTATGAAAACAAAATCGATAATTGTATCGTCGTGACCGTTACCGATGCAAATGGACAAACGGCGAGAAAGACACTGTACTCAACTGACCATAAGGATACGCAATGATCGGACGGTTGATACAGTCTTTGCTGAGAAGGGAGATCCTGATGAAAAGAATTCTATCTCTGACACTTGTTCTTTTGCTGATCCTGACGATGGCCGCCTGCACGGGCGCGGACAAAACGTCCTCGGAAGAACCTGCGACCGAAGCGCCTGTTACCGTGGCGCCGACGACCATGGCGCCGACCACGCCGGCACCGACGGAGCCGCCTTCAGAAGCGCATGTTCCGCCGGAGCCCGTTGAGACCGAAGCGCCGGACAATCGCGCAGACTTCTATGGCGTCTGGTACGGATCTTATGAGGGTATGACGATACGCCTGGAGCTTCTGGAAGACATGACTTATGTCCGGCATTATGCTTTGAACACGGAAGATTCAACCGGCAGCTGGGAAATGAATGGCGATCATGCCTTTTTGGACGGCAATGAGACCTTTTATCTTGCATTTACAGAAGAAGGTCTGTACTGGTATGGCTTTGAGCTCGCCATGAGCCGCGAGGAGCGCGCGGACTATGTGCCGGCGGAACTGTCGGAAAACGTGCCGCTGGAGGCTTACGCGGGCTATTGGAAGAGCATTTTCGTGGATATGGACGGTGTTCCGGTCCCCTCCGCCCTTCTGGAGGAAGACACGGATCTCTACATCGACGGCACGATGACGGCCTTGGGCGGATCGATCTTCGGAGACGTATTTCTGGAAATGGATTATGATGAAGGCGTTCTTCACACAGAAGCCAGTGAAAACGGCCAGGAAGGCAGTATCCGCCTCCAGCTCCAGAATGACGGCATCCTGAGACTTACGCTGGAGCTTTCCGGAGAAGAGCCGCTGGTCCTTTACCTGATCTCCGAGCCCTACGGCAAGGAATAAAAAGTTTCCTGAAGCAAACGAAGGGCCCGCCTTCCGAGGAAGGTGGGCTCTTTCTATAAGCAATGCAGCTTAATCCAGGAAATCCAGCTGTAATCCCAGTTCCTTGCACTTCTTCACATTTTCAGCCGTCCATTCCTCGCAGAGATCGATGAAGGTCTTGCCATAGACCTCTTCAAACTGTTTTCCGTTGATGTCCAGATGGCTGAAAACGGTCTTCTCTCCGTAGGTGTCCACGAGGTATTCGAGCATGCAGGCGGCTTCGTAATAGGACACTTCATTCATGAGCGGGCTCCGAAGCTGCGTCTCCGTCAGCGTTGTCTTCGCCTGGCTGACCGAGAGATAAAACGCTCCGATTGCGGCTTCCGATCGGTACATGGCGGCAGTACCGTAGTAACAACGCTTAAGGTCCAGCTTGCCGTTTTCCGTGCCTGCGCCGCGCCTCAGAAGCTCGTTGAGCGTTTCCTCGTTCATCCCGTAGTTCACTTCCACCGCCATCCGGTTCTGACAGCAGATCTTCGACACATAATCCGCTATGCCCTCTGCCCAGAAGAAGCCATTCAGATCGAATCTACAGCAATGCATGGTAAGAAAATGGGTGTACTCATGGAGCAGCGCGCAGGCAGCCAACTCCCAGTTCTGGAAAATGTGGATGTCCATCGAACTCTCGCGGTATAATCCGCCAAGCTCTTCTCTCTTTCCGTATTCCGTACGGCCCGAAAAGTCCGTATAGATCGGGATCACCGGGATCTCGATCTTCAGATATCTCTTCAGCACATTGCGGGCATCCTCGAAATCCGCCTCCATATCCTTGAGCAGGCGATCCATGCCCGCATAGAATTCCTCTTCTCCCAGAAGTTCAATGTCCGCCGCCGCAAGGTACAGGTCGGCTGAAGACAGATGGATGACGTAAGGATAGGTCTCCGGGCTCTTGCCCGTATTCTGCTCTATTTTGTAGCTCTTTTTCCCGCCGCTGCAGCCTGTGAGAAGGCCGGCTGTGAGGACGGCGGCAAGGAGACCCGCAAGGAGCTTTCTCAGAAAACATTTTCTCATGGCGGCAGGCATAAGCGCCTCCTTTCAGTGCGTCAGCACATTTCCTCTTCCGTCGGCGGATAGGGCTCCAGGAAGGCGTGAAAATGGCGCATGGGCAGGTTGTGACCCCAGACGATGCGCATGTTGGGAATACTGTTCCGGTCCTCGTAAAGGGCCTTCACGGCGGCAATGACGTAGTCCAGATGCTCCCGGGAGAGACGGCTTCTGTCAACGGCGAAACGGACTACATTTGCCACTTCCGCCTGCTGCTCCGGAGTCTTTAAATCGTACTCCATCGAATAGTCGCCCAGCTCTGAAACGCGGATTCCGTAGCGGCGGATGAGCTCCAGGGAGAAGCCCTCGCCCGCAAAAGACTCGTGACCGCGTTTGCCGTCGAAGAATTCGTCCATGTTGATGTAGACGGCGTGGCCGCCGGCCGGCAGGACGACGCCCTTGACACCCGCGTCATAGAAGCCTTCCGCAAGGTACTGCACCTGTTTGACGCGCTCGTCGAGATACTCGAAGTTCGTGCTCTCGTAAAGGCCGACGGCAAGCGCCATGATGTCGCGGCCGCTCATGCCGCCGTAGCTGTCGTTGCCGTAGCAGGAGATCTGCTTGACCTTTAAGAGCACGCCGACGTCGGTCTTGACCGACCCGTCCTCGTTGAAATCGGAGAAGTTCTTCCAGAAGAGCCCGCGGTCTCTGAAGGCAAGCATGCCGCCCATGTTGGCGTGGCCGTCCTTCTTCGCGCTCATCGTGAAGCCGTCGCAGTAGGAGAACATTTCCGTGGTGATCTCCGCGATGGACTTGTCCGCGTAGCCGTCCTCGTTCATCTTGATGAAATAGGCATTCTCGGCCCAGCGGGCGGCGTCGAAAATGTACGGGATATTATAACTGTGTGCGATCTTGGAAACCGCGCGGAGGTTCGCCATGGAGACGGCCTGGCCGCAGACCGGGTTGTTCGTGATGCAGGTGAAGATCAGCGGGACGTTTTCAGGGCCCACGCCTTCGATCAGCTGGCGAAGTTTATCGAGATCCATGTTGCCCTTGAAGGGGTTCTTTTCGTAACGGCCGCATTCGGGCACTTCATAGAGGAGTTCCTTGTTGTAGAGGTTGCGCGGGATCGAACCCATTTGCTTGATGTTGCCCTCGGTGGTGTCGAAATGGCCGTTCGAGGGGATCGTGAACACCTTGCCCGGGTGGCGCTTCGCGAGAATGTTCCGGACGATCTCCATGAGCACGGACTCCGCTGCGCGGCCCTGCTGAATGATGAAGGTGTTGGGGCGCTCCATCTGTGCGGCGCCTCCGTTGAACAGTCCGCCTTCGTATTCCGGCAGGTAGACCTTGTCGATCATGGTCTCGACATCGCGGCAGTCCGTTCTGACGAGGTCGATGATCTTTCGGAAGTTCTTCTCCCCTCCGCGCTCGAAAATATCGCGGAAGGTGTCCAAAAGCACGTAGTAGCCCATGTTGCGCCCATAGGCCTCATCGCCCAGAAACAGCGCCGCCCATTGTTGGTTTGTCATGGCGGTCGTTCCCGAGTCCGACAGCATGTCGACGGTCAGAAGACCTGAAGGGAAGGCGAACTCATTGTAATGCGTGGCCTTAAGGACACGCTCGCGCTGCTCGACGGTAACGTTCGGCAGATCGCGTACGGCGAATGAAAAATGATGGGGCGTGGGTACGTTCAGCGGATAATTCTGTGACATTTCCTCTCCTGTTTTTGGTGTGCTGGCGGCCGCCTGGAGTGGTGCGCCGCGGCCTTTGGTGAATGGGTGACTTTTATATCTCTTCCTGTGTCTCTTCTGAAAGCTCCTTCAAAAAAGACTCCAGAAAAGCATGTCTTTTCTCCGCAAGTCCCCGGGCGGCTTCCGTGTTCATCGTGTCTTTCAGCCTAAGCAGTTTGTCATGGAAGTGCTCTACGGACGCCCGAAGCGGCCTGCCGTGCTCTCCTCCGTAGGCAAATGTCCGCGCGATCCCGATGGCGCCCATGGCGTCCAGGCGGTCCGCATCCTGCACGATCTTCCCTTCCAGGCTTTCAGGAACACGCCCGCGGTTTTGGCTGAAAGAAACCGAGTTGACGGCTTCGAGAATGCGCGCGATCCGCTCTTCAGGGACCTGATTGGCCCGGAGAAAGCCGAGCGCGTTTTCATTTCCCCCGGTCTGAAAGAGTTTGTGGTCGTCGGCGTCATGAAGAAGCGCGGCCAGCGCGACGATCTCACGGTCGCATTCCGGCTCCTTCCCGGCGATCCACAGCGCAGTATGATAGACGCGGAACGTATGTGCCGCGTCGTGGCCGCCCGCATTCCCCGCGAAAAGCTCCCGGATATATGCGGCTGCATTTTCAATCAGCTTCTCTGACATGATTTCTGTGGGTATGTTTCAATCGTTTTTGTATTATAGCATAGATTGGGGTTTATGGGAAAGAGGCTCGCGGTTTCTTTGTCTTCCCGAGGCCGAATCGATCTTTGATCATCCTCTCAAAAGCCTGAATGTCAATCAGCTGCGCGGAAGACTCAAAGCTGCAAAGGAAACGCCGGCCGAGGGGATAACCGCCTTTCTGATACTGATCGATCTTCCAGAGCGCATTTTTCAGATAGTCCGGCTGGTCCATCAGGCCGAAGTGCTCATAAATCACTTCCTCCCGTTCCCGAAGATCCAGGATCGTAAAGTCCGGATAAAGTGTGCCGATACCCGGAATCACGCAGGGGCATTCATATCGATAGAAAAGGCCCATCCGATAAAGCTTGTCCCCTGTCATTTTTTCGCTTTTTGAGCGGACTCTCTCGCCTTGTTCTGTATAGATCTCCGGCGTATCCGGCGCAAAGGGCTTCCCTTCATACGGGAGGGCTTTCCAATAAGCAGCATACTCCTCGTCAGGAAGCACATATGCCCTGACCAGTTTTCTCCTCGCATCGGAAAGCTTTTCATAAGGCGCCGCCAGTTTATGATACATGACCTCAGCGCTCCTCTCTCCGCCCATCGTCTGGATCCGGATCAATTCCTTCCGGACCTTTTCTGCCGCTTTCAGGAAGTCTCTTGCATAAGCCGCCTGTGCCATCGACCGCGCAAGCTTTTCCTGAGATTTCGGCAGGTAATGCAAGCCTCTCTGCCCTCTTTTGATGTACCATTCCGTCTTTGTGCGACGTTTCGCAACCATGAGAAAGCCTCCCGGATCGTCCGCGACCGCCTTCTCCGCCAGTCTGATCCAGCGATCGATCAATGCCAGTTGTTCTTCAATCGGTTTTGTCATACGATTCCCCCCTTTTTGTCTTGATCTCTTTTTCTTCTTCCAATAAAAAACATCGCTTCCATCATTCGCTTGTACTGATTCACGCATTTCCGCCTTAGAAAATGTGCTTCAATCCAATCTTTTTAGAGCTCCTCCCATTCATATTGGACTGAATTCCTGACTTTGGCGCAAATAATAGGGCTTCAGCCCAATACAAGAAGACCATCCCCTTTTGAGATTGGATTGAAAGCTCGATCAGCGCCCGAAAGACAGGTTTTCGGTACATGCTAATTGACCCTTCATTCATTTCTATTGGACTGCAGGGCCGTTTTAAGCCTGAAAATGCGTGTATCGGTACAATCAAAATGCCCTCCTTGCTTTCTGTATTGGACGCATTGTATCTTCTTGATTGTTTATGTCCTTCTTTTTGTCTACTTTTTCCCCGGACGCAAAGATCGCAGATCCTTTCGGACCTGCGATCTTTCATTTTTCTTATAAATGAGTGGCTGAATCGGCTCATATAGAGGAGATTAATCCTCCTTGTCGTTGCGGTCAAGGGTTTTTCTTCACCGCCTTCCTCAAGGCGGCTTCGGCGTCGGAGGCTTTTTCGTCGATGATGAGGGCGGCATAGGGGCCGGCGGTCACGATGCGTGCTGCGCGAAGAAGCTTCATCTGCTCCACACCGTAGTTCTCGAAGAGGCCGATCTGTGAGTCCAGTCTTTTCTGCATGGCGGCGGCGACAGTCTGGGCGCCCCGGTCGGAGGCGCATTTCACCACGCAGAGTTCTGCGGCGTCCATGTTGGACACCGGCAGACGAAGGGCAAACTCTTCCACGTCTTCCTCGGCGATGCCGTAGTATTTCCTAAGCTCCCAGGCTTCAGCATCGCGGCACTGATCCGCATTGGCCATCGCGCTGAAGGCCGCTTCCGCAAGCTCTCCCGCGTGGAGATTCCGGTTCACCTGATTCCCAAGCACCAGGACCATCGTGAGGAGCAGGGCCGCGCCGATGACAAATTCCAAGGCCGCCAAAAGGATCCCCGCTTTGATCGGCGGTCTCTTTCGCGCGCGCTTCTCGGGCGAGACGCTTTCATTCTTCATCTCGGCACCCCCTCCCATCCTTTGATGCAGACCGTCGCATAACGCAGGAACAACTGATAGAACGATTTTGTAAAATGAATTCCGTCCGAAAGGTACAGATGCTGATACACGAGCCAGTGCAGGTCGATGTAGGTCACGCCGGCAGTCGGACACCAGCTCTGAAGCGGGCCGTCAAATTCCGGAGAACGCGCAAGATCCGGACGCACCGCGCCAAGCGCCTTGGAGGGCGGCAGCAGCGAACAGATGAAAATGTTCACGCCGGGAAGCTTCTCCCGGATATACGTGACCCAGTCCGCATATCGCTGGATGAATGTGTCGGGCTCCTCCGCATCGCAGTCGTTCAGGCCCTTCAGGAAGACCACATTTTTCGGATAGGTCGCAAGCGCGCGGTCCAGCGTGGGTCCGATCTCCCGGAGAATGACGCCTCGCTTATAGAACACCTCGCTCTCAGGCAGCACCCCATCCGTAATGAGTGCCTGGGTAATGGAATCGCCGACGAAGACCGTGTCGGACAGCCGGTTCGCGAACCAGGCCAGTTCCTCCGCGCTCAGCATGCGGACATTGTTGGACTCCGCTTCCTGACGCCACCGTTCCAGGGTGAGTTCCTCTTCCGAGGGGCCGGCGGTGGTCGGCGGCTCAGTCTCCGGGGGCGCTGTAGGCGGAAGGTCAGACGGCGGGACAGTCTCGGTCTCCGGCGGCATCGTCGGAGGTTCCGTAGGCGGCACGGTCGTCTCACGTTCCGCGGCTCTTCTGGACTGCTCCGCCATGACATCCCGGGGATCTCTCTCCGCGAGACTCTCGAGATAAGAGATCCCTTCCTGAAGATCCGGGCTTATCGTCTCTTCGCGATGGCTGCAAGCCGAAAGAAGGAGCGCCATGGTAAGAAGCGCTATGCATAGCATTATGATTGTTTTCCGGGTTCGTTTACACATCATAAAACCCTTTGATTTCTTTTCCCTGACAATTCTTGTTACTTACTGTACGCTCTCCGGAACCGGTCTTTCGAGGCTCTGGTCCGTTACTATTCCCTCTCCTGAACCGGCCTTCCATGCTCCGCACCCTTACTGCTCTCTCTCCGGAACGAGCCTTTCGAGGCTCTGGTCCGTCAGGAATGTGGCGCGTGAATATAAGACCAGCACGTCCGCGCCCTGCATGGACAGGAGGAGCAGTTTCGGATCGCCGTCAAAATAGCGCGGGTCGACGACGGTGATCTCGCTGTAGTTTTCCAGGAGCATCGGAAGCAGGCAGTTGAAGTAAGAGTCCTTGAGGACCAGAAGCTTCCCCTTGCCGCTCTCGCCGGTCGTTACCGTAAACCGGCCGTAGTTGCCGCCCATGAAGACCGTATAAGGGTCTGACGAGCGAAGGCCTTCCATGGAATAGACCGAGGTGCGGACGCCTTCTTCGCCATCCACACGCACGATCACCGGTTCTTCCTCACGGCCCTCCGGCAGCGCCACATAAATCTCATCTTTCACGCCATGGACGCCGGAAACCGAGGCAAGCGTGCCCTGGAAATCTGAACAGACTTTGAGAAGTCTGTAGGATCCGGCCTGCTCTCCCATGGCTCTGAGAATCACCGGAAGCGATATCCGTGCGCCTTCCGTGGTCCAGTGGTGATCGGTATGATAATAGAGCTCCTTTGCCCGGTCTTTCCCGTCCTGCGCGCCGTTTTCCGCTGCGCCTCTCAGCGCCTCTGTCACGTCCGCGGCACGGACGCCCGGCCCCAGATGCTCAGACAACAGCGCCTCCCAGGAGGCTCTGCTCCTCTCCGCAAGCTTTTTCCCGTCCGCGGCCCACGGAAGCTTCTCGTAAAGGATCTCCGCGGCCTCCGGGATCACGGCCAGGGTCACGTCATAGCCCCAGTCCGCTGCGAGCCGGTTCACGCCTAAAAGCGCGGAAGGCGCTTCGCCGCCCGCCCAGATCTCGGGATCTTCGATGAGCCAGCCGTCCCTTCCGATCCAGACGCCCGAAGAAAGCACATTTCCCGTGCCCCGTGAAACCGCTGCGTCCAGGGCGACAAGGGCGTCCCGGCCCATGATCTGATCCTTCGCGTATTCTTCAAAGTCCGCCTCAAAGCGGCCGTCCAGAAGCCTTGCGATCGTGATCCTGGGGAAGCCGGCCAGCGCGCGGCGTTCGCTCGCGCTCATGCTGCGCTTCGGGAAAAATGCATTGACCACCGACGCCAGTACCCAAAGGAGCATGAAGACCATGGCGAGGAGGAAGCCCCGCCGGATCTTTTTTCTTTTGTCCGCTGAAAGACGGTCCATTTTCGCTCCTTAGAATCTGAAGTACAGGAAGGGGTTATAGCTGTCGCGGATGAGCGCCGCAAGGCACAAAACGAACAGCACGATTTCAATGATAAATGTGATCACTTTCGATTTCTGATAGACCACGTTCCGAAGCCTGCTCACCCAAGGGACGATGCCCGCCGCACCGATGGCCATGACCACGCCGTAGCTGGTGAGAAGCGCGCGGACCGTCGTGCCGCCGGCGCCCCGCGGGACGCCGATCATCGACAGAAGATATCTTCCAAGCTCGCCCATGTCGGTGATCGCGAAGATCATCCAGCCCAGAAGCACGATGAGCATGGTGTAGAACAGACCCAGCACACGATGCTTCTCGAGCCATTTTCCGATGAGATATTTCTCCACGATGAGCCATGCGCCGTAGTACAGGCCCCAGATGATGAAATTCCAGCCGGCGCCGTGCCAGATGCCGGTCAAAAGCCAGACGACGAGCAGGTTCCGGATGTGCTTTGCCACACTCACACGGTTGCCGCCCAGGGGAATGTACACATATTCCCTGAACCAGCTCCCGAGGGTCATGTGCCAGCGCCGCCAGAATTCCGTCACGCTCCGCGACGTATAGGGCGCGTCAAAGTTCTTTGGGAAGCGGAAGCCGAACATGCGGCCGATGCCGATCGCCATGTCCGAATAGCCCGAGAAATCATAATAGATCTGAAGCGCAAATGCGATCGCGCCGAGCCAGGCGGTCACAATGCCGCCGCCTTCACGGCACAGCTCGAACATTTCCCCCATCGCGTTCGCGATCAGAACCTTCTTCGCGAGCCCCCAGATGAAAAGCCAGAGGCCGTCCGAGAACATCCTCTTCTTAAGGGGATGGTCGTCCAACTGCTCTTCGATGACCTTGTACTGCACGATCGGGCCGGCGATGAGCTGCGGGAAGAAGGAAATGTACAGCGCGAAGGACAAAAGATCCTGCCTGGGCTTCACCTTTTCGCGGTAAACGTCGACCACGTAGGAAAGCGCCTGGAAGGTGTAGAAGGAAATGCCCACGGGCAGGGCGATCACGGGCGCATTTTTCGGGGAAAACACCGAGAACAGGAAGCCTGCGTACTTGAAGAAGAACAGGAATCCGAGGTTCGCGGCAACGGCCAGCGCCAGATGAAGCTTCAGCGCGCCGGCCTTCATGCCCTCTTCGCGCGCGCGGCCGATCCATCGTCCGAAGAGATAGTTCATCCCGATGGACAAAAGCATCAGTAAAAGGTAGACCGGCTCGCCCCAGGCATAAAACACCAGGCTCGCCGCCACAAGCACCGCATTTTTCGCGCGCGCAGGCACGAACCGGTACACGATCCATACCAGCGGGAAGAAGTATAGGAGAAATGTGATGCTCGAGAATACCATTGATCTACATTACTTCCCCAGCACTCTCATGATCAGATGCCGTCCGACCTTCATGGCGCCCTTCGGGCAAAATTCCTGGCAGCAGAAGCAGTGGATACAGGCGCTCCGGTCAATATGCGGCTTTTGTTTCTTCATTGTGATGGCCTTGGCCGGGCAGATCTTCGCGCATTTCGCGCAGCCGATGCAGGACTCCTTCTCCAGTTTCGGGAAGGGCGTCAGAATGCGGGATCCGAAGAAATCCGCGATCTTGCCCGGGATGCCGTCCCCCAAGACCTGATAGAACACGCTGGATTTCAGCGGGACCGTCTGATAATCCGGGACCGCGAAACGCGCGGGATCTCCGAAGACACGCAGCTTTCCGGGATCTTCCGGCGCAAGTCCGCGCTTCATGGCGGCCTGGATCGTCGGAATGTCCTGCGGCTTCAGCCCGATGAGCCCTGCGGCCACAACGTCCAGATCGTGTCCGGATGGTGCGGCCAGGAGGCAGCCGATCTTCCGGGGCGAGCCCTGCGTGGGGCCGTTGCCTTCCATACCGACCACCGCGTCGCAGATCGAGAGCCGCGGCTTCGTGTATTCATAAAGGTCCACCAGCATGTCCGCAAAATCTTCCGTGCGCGGATGCCGGTAATGGAACTCGGGCTTCTTGGTGCCCGGGATCACGCCGAACATATTTTTCACGGCGGCGCTCATGCCCATCATGCCGTGGGTCTTCAGCTTGCAGAGATCCACGATGGCGTCGACCTTCGTAAGCCAGGCCGTGTACGGAAAATGTTTTGCCCGCTTTGCCTCGGGATCGTCGATGTCGATCTGCGAGAAGTCATCGTTCAGTTTCGCGCCGTATTCCTCGGCTTTCCGCATCCCGCAGACGTCATAGACGACCTTCAGGTAGGCGGCGGTATAGAGTCCGCCCGGGCTGTCCCCGATCACCACTTCCGCCCCGCGCTCGCGGAGCAGTCTGACCAGTGCGCAGACGACCGCCGGATGCGGTGTGGCGGCATTTTCGGGCTTTATGGCCGTGACCAGATTCACTTTGATGCCGACCGTCATCCCGGGCTTTACAAAGTCCAGTCCGCCGATCGGAAGAAGCGCGGCGCGCAGTGCGTTTTCCACCCGATCTTCGTCATAGTCTTCGCAAGCAATGATTGAAACGTCGTATTGATCCATAGATCCTTCTTCGGCAATGAGGCTTTCCGCCCCGGCCGTTTATTTCATAAAAGAATATTGTACCACGAAAAGCCATTTACGCCAACGTAGGCGCCCGTAAAAAAAGCGCCGACATTTTGCGCCCGGGAATCGTATGATATATAGAAGGGCATTTTATGCCTTTCGGCAAATCATGATACATTTTCCGGCAAAATCGATTATAATAGCCGTATCAACGGGGGTATGCTTATGAAAACGCGTCACATCCTTCTGGCAGGCATCCTGATCCTGTCCATCTGTCTGACTTCCTGCGGCAGGCCTTTGGCCGCCAAAGCCGCGAATCTTTCCGAGAAATACGAACGGACCGCCACGGATCCCGGGGCGGTGACTTCAGATTTCACGAAAGCATTTTCCGACTTCTCCTTCAGGCTGTTCTCCGAGTCGGTTGGGGCTTCGGAGGGCAACAAACTGATCTCTCCGCTCTCGGCCATGCTCTGCCTGTCTCTGATCGCGAATGGTGCGGAGGGAGAGACTCTGGCGGAAATGGAATCCGTCCTCGGTCTTCCGGTCGGAGAGCTGAACAAAGCGCTTTACGCCTATACGGAGGGCCTCGTGAACGAGAAGGATTCCAAGATGGAGCTTGCAAACTCCGTCTGGTTCAGGAATACCGACGCGCTCGAGGTGAAAGAATCGTTCCTTCAGACCCTGGCGGACTGGTATCAAGCCGAGGCTTACGGCGCGCCCTTTGACGAGAGCACCCGGAAAGACCTGGACGAATGGGTCTCCGAGCACACCGACGGCATGATTCAGAAAATGCTGGACGAGCCGATCGATCCGACCGTCATGATGTATCTCGTGAACGCGCTGGTCTTCGACGCCAAGTGGGCGAAGGCTTATGAGAAAGGCGACGTCGACACCTGGCTTTTCACTTCCCAAAACGGCCGGAAGAACGAAGTACAGGGTCTGTTCTCCGATGAGTCCGTCTACCTCAGCGCGGAGGGCGTCAAAGGCGTCGCCAAACTGTACAAAAACGCGGGCTATTTCTTTGTCGGTCTCCTTCCGGAGGATGAGAAGAAGGATCTCGGCACATTTATTTCGGAACTGAACGGAAATATGTGGCAGGAACTCTGGATGAGCCGCACAAGCGAGCGCGTCGAGACCATGATCCCGGAATTCAAGATCGAGGACAAGACCGAACTCACGGACATTCTGAACGATCTGGGCATGAAGAAAATGTTCTCCCTTGACGCCGAATTCCTGCCCATGGCCTCGTACAACAAGGAAAGCCTCTATTGCAGCGCGGTCGTCCAGAAAGTTTATCTGGAACTGGACCGCCACGGCACAAAGGCCGCTGCGGTCACCTGGGGCGAAATGGACACAAAATCCGCTATGCCCGTGGAGCCGAAGAAGGTCTATCTGGACCGTCCCTTCGTGTACATGATCGTGGATGCGAAATACGGCCTGCCGCTCTTTGTGGGAAGTGTCGAAGAGCTGTAATTAAAGCCGCACGAGAAGAGGGGCGCTCCTCAGAGCGCCCCTCTTTTTCTGTGTTTCGTTGTCGACGGAATCAAAGAGCCGCTTAGGATTTCTTCACAGGCAGCGAGACCGTGAACCGGACCTTTCCGTCCTCACAGCTCACCCCGATGTTCCCGCCGTGCTTCATGGCGACCGCTTTCGCAATGGACAGGCCGAGCCCGTAATGCTGCCCTTCGTCGGTCCGTGCTTCGTCGACCCGGTAAAAACGGTCGAACAAGTGCTCCATTTTCTCGGGCGGGATCGCTTCTCCCTCGTTGGAGACGATGAGCTGGGCCGAATGCGGCTGCCTCTTCAGGGAAATGTCGACGCCGTCTCCGGTCGAATGCCGGACCGCATTGTCCAGAAGCACCGATACCAGCTGCTGAAGCTGTGTCTGATTGCCGGTGACGCGGATGCCTTCCTCGATCTCGTCACGGATCGTCTTCCCCTGATCAAAGGCCAGGCTCTCGAAGGCCAGCACTTCTCCGGTCACGACGCGGGAGAGATCCAGTTCTTCCATGGGTGTCTCCGCGCTTTCAGCACGCGAGAGATCCAGAAGCTGCCTCACCAGCTCGCCCATCCGCTCATTTTCATACTGGATGTTGGCGAGCCATTCATTGTCCGGAAGCTCTCTGGAAAGCATCTCCGCATTGGCGCCGATGACCGCCACCGGGGTCTTCAGTTCATGGCTCGCGTCGGAAATGAACTGCTTCTGCTGCCGGTCATTCTCCTCCAATGGGCGGATGATCCGCTTCGAGAGCGCCAGAGACAGGAAGAACAGCACGACGATCGCCGCTCCGCCGATGATCAGCACGTTCCGAAGCATCATGTTCATCCGGGTCTCCGTCACGGTGTCATCCATAAAAGCCACCAGCGTGTAGCCGTTCTTCGCGGTCACGAGATAGCTGAGACTCCCGGTCCTGCCTTGTTTCTTCCCGTCTGCGATCAGCTCTTTCGCGAGACTGACCAGCTCGTCCTTCTCATAGACCGCACGCTCGCCGTTCTCGACCGAAAGCACCGTGCCGTCCTCTCCTAACGCGACCGCGTAGAAAACGGCCAGCTGATAGTCCCTTCTGTCGTCGATCGGGGGTTTTGCGGGATCCTTTCCGTGGTCCGGCATATTTTCATCGTCCGGCCTTGGAGCGAACTCATCCGGGCCGCCCTGCTCCCCTTCGAGCCGGTAGGTCTCCGAAAAGCGTTCCAGCATGCCGCGGTTCTTCTGACGGATCTCCTGCCAGCTTGCGAACATGATCACGAACAATGTGACCGCGAACAGCAGGATGAGGGAGATCATGATCGATAATATGATCTTGTTTCTGGAGCGGTTAAACATCTTTTTCCCTCAATTCATATCCCAGGCCGCGTACTGCCTTGATCTCCACCTTTGAGCCGACAAAGGCCAGTTTCTTGCGTGTGAAGGACATGTAGACCTCCACGTTGTTGTATTCCGCTTCGCTTTCGAAGCCCCATATCTTGACGGCCAGCTGCTCCCGGGTCAGGATCTGGTTCTGATTCGTGAACATGTATTCCAGGATGCGAAGTTCCTTTTCACCCAGCCGCACGCTCTGTCCCGTCGCAGCGCAAGTCAGCGTTGCTTTGGCCGTATCCAGCGAAAGATCGCCGTACTTCAGGCTTCCGTCCTGAAAACCGGGGTTCCGGCGGGCAAGCGCCCTGAGCCTGGCCAGAAGCTCCTTGGTCTGGAAGGGTTTCGTGAGATAATCGTCCGCCCCGCTGTCCAGACCCGTGATCTTGTCGTCCAGCTGGCTCTTGGCCGTCAGCATCAGTATCGGTATGGCGATGCCTTCTTTTCTGGCTCTTCTCGCGACCTCGAAGCCGTTCATCTCAGGCATCATGACGTCCAGGACCGCCATGTCGTAGACGCCGCTCTCCAGGGCCGCAAGCGCCGATGCGCCTTCCGGCACATGGTCCACGTCATATTTTTCCTGCTTCAGAAGCGCCACGAGCGCTGAAGCCATTCTTTTCTCATCTTCCGCCAACAGGATCCGCATGCTTCACCGCCTTACGAAGGGATCATCACTGAAAACCGTGATCGTTCATCGTCTTACAATGTTATGATACCAAAATAGATTGAAAACAGATTGAAGGTCTGATCACATACCAGTTTTATTATATAATAACGTTTTCCGCCTGGCAAACGACAAAAAGCCCCGGGATCTCGCGATCCCGGGGCATTCTGCGGTCCGTTTCTTATTTGTTGACGATGGATTTCGCAAACTCTTTGACCGCCGCGAGGTCGTCCGTATCCGGTTTTCCTTTGTGGATGCCTTTGAATTCGCCTTTGCAGTGGAACTCACGCTTGTCCATCGGGATGCCCAGCTTGTCCGCCTCGGCCTTCACCTTTTTATAGGTGGAATTCAGCATGGCGGCAGAGCCGAAGTTGACGATGCAGCCGACTTTGTCCTTCGTAAGCGAGCGGACAAACGCGCGCACTTCCGGATCGATCGTAAAGGCGTAATAGGAGTTGCCCAGAAACAGCACGTCCACCGGCTCCTCGACGGGAGCAGAGATCGGAAGGGCTTCCACGCCTACGGCTTCGGCGACAGCCTCCGCGAGACGTTTGGTATTGCCAGTCTTGGTGTAATATCTTACCGCGATCTTCATGATTCTTTCCTCCGTGTCCTTCCGTTATGACGGTTTACAGTGCCGCTGCGACAGCGTTCCGGACTTCCTTCATGTCCACCGTGGGCTCAAATCTCGCAACGACCTTGCCTTCGCGGTCCACGAGGAACTTGGTGAAGTTCCAGCCAATGTAGGTCTTGTCGCCGTATTTCTTATTGTTCATGGCGGCAAACTTGTTCAGTGCGGCAAACTTCAGGCCCTTGCCGAAGCCATTGAAGGGCTTCTCGGTGGCAAGCCAGACGAACAGCGGATCCGCATTCTCACCGTTGACGTCGATCTTCTTGAACTGCGGGAATTCGGTACCGAATTTGATGGTGCAGAAATCATGGATCTCTTCGTCGCTGCCCGGCGCCTGATTCGCGAACTGGTTGCAGGGGAAGTCCAGGATCTCGAAACCCTGATCCTTCATCTCCGCATACATGGCCTCCAGGGGCTCATAATGGGGCGTAAAGCCGCAGCCGGTGGCTGTGTTGACGATCAAGAGCACCTTGCCCTGATACTGTGCGAGGCTGACGTCATTGCCCTGCATGTCTTTTACCGTGAAATCATAGACTGTCTTCATTGTGATACTCCTTTCAGTCACTTGTTTTGCTTGTTCTTCTGGTTTTCCAAGAGTTCGTACAACAGAGAATAAAGCATCATCGCTTTCTCCGGGGGCAGATCGATGCAGCCGGCCACCCTCACGGGAATGTCTTTCGCTTTCTCTTTGAGTGCTCTTCCCTCTTCCGTGAGCGTGATCATGACGACCCGCTCGTCTTCTTCGCTCCGCGTCCGCTCGACCAGACCTTCCTGCTGCATCTTCTTCAGAAGCGGCGATAATGTCCCATTGTCGAGCATCAGCTTGCCGCAGAGTTCGCCGACTGTGATGCCGTCCTTCTCCCACAGCGCCAGGAGGGTGATATACTGCGTATACGTAAGTCCCAGCGGTTTCAGGTAAGGCGTATAGAGGCTGATCACATTCCTGGATGCCGCATAAAGCGGAAAGCAAAGCTGGTTTCCCAGTTTCATCGCTTCATGATAATCGTAATCCATCAGACTTCCTCCTGCGCATTTCATTTGACACGATTATGTTTTATCAAATATATTTCAGCCTGTCAAGGGCTTTTGCAAAAAAAGATTTCAAATGTCAATCTGGGAGTTCCTGAGATTCTTCCGCGGCCTCCTGCGCCTCTTCTTCCTTCATGGCCTTTTCGGCAAAAGGCTCCAGGATCCGGTGCAGGATATAGGAATTGACGAGTGCGATAAAACCGTAGCCCGGGATGATCAGGATGAAGAGATACCGAGAGAGAAAGATGATCAACAGGTAGAACGTGACGAACAGGACTGCCATGACGAAAGTCCAGCCGATATACCGGATCATGAGGAGCAATGCGTTGAGAAGCGTCTTCGGGACTGTATTATTGAAACGTGCGAACAGCGCAAATGCATAGGTGAACAGCATGATCCAGACGACCAGTAGGCCTATGGTGATGTAAGACATACCGTCCATGAAGGCAATCTCAAACTCCTGATACAGATTTCTATACAAAAATGTGGTAAAGACCAGTATCGCCGCCACGACCACAAAGATGATCCCCAGGAGAATGCCCTGGCGGAAGTTCTCTTTGAACGCCCTGAAGTACATCCGGTAGTACTGCTTGCCTTCGTTCCGGATCTCCTTCATCAGCACATAATACAGCGCGATCGTGGCAGGACCGATCGTGAAAACCGGCAGACAGCAGAGGAGCCACAGAAAATGCAGCACCACCGCGTCCGCCAGTTTTCCGAAGAAAGAAAAGAATGGATTGTCTGGATTGAAAAACTTTTTCATTAAAATGCCGCCGCACGGACAGGCTTACTTCTTCGCGGCTTTCATCTTCCGGAGCTCAGCGTTGAATTCCGTGAGGACGCCTTTCGGGCTGACTTCGTCGAGAAGTTCGACGATCTTTTTGACCTGTGCGTCGGTGAGTTTGTCGTTGCCGGTGATGTTACGGAACTTGGCGCCGACCGCATACAGGCGGATCTTTTCGGGCTTCTTGCCCTCTTCACACATCTTGCGGACAATGCTGCTGGAATGGGCGAATTTGATCAGGTCTTTGTTCAGAAGCGCATAGGAAAGCTTGCCGCTCTTGTCGGTGTATTTGTCCACGACCGCCTGGTATTCCTTGCCGTCGACCAGGACTTCCTCGCTCTTCTCTTCTTCCACGGGCGCTGCCGGCGCGTCCGGAAGCTCCACCTTGCCCAGCTTGTGATAAGGCATGCCCGCTGTCAGCTCGATCGCCTCTTTAAAGGCTTTCTGGGGGTACAGTTTCTTCGAGGTGTTCGCCGTGAGGATCGCTTCGCCGGAAGTCTTGCTGATGGATGCGATGCCCGGCTGCTTGGCGCCTCTTCTGAGGATCACGATGCCTGAGCCTCCGGCGGTCAGTTTCTGACGATACGCTACACCATCGATGGTGCTTAAGGTTACAACGTCGGTTCTGATCATTTGTGTTTCTCCTTTCAAGATCGTTTGTTGTAATCTGGTGTATGATGTTCCGTCAATTTAGGGAAAGTATACTGTATTTTTCAGGATCCTTCCACTGGAAAATGCTTCTCAACTGCCGCTTTCGCTCCCGCCTCAGACGCCGTAGCGGTATTCGTTCTCGGCTTTTTCCAGGGGCGTCAGTCCGAAGGCTTCGATGACCCTGTCCGCCACTTCGTCGGGCGAAAGCTCCGTATTGTCGATCTTCAGATGATGCATAAACCAGCTCTCTCCCTCGGCCGAATTGAGCCTGTGCTCCCGGGCATCTTTCAGAAGATTCGCCCGGCTCCATTCCACGTCTCTCTTAGAGGCCTTCCGTTCCATCCGGTGCGGCGTCTCGTTCCGCGCGATCCGGGTCTCCAGATCCGCGCTGAGCTCCACAAAGAAGAACCTGCCGCCGTTTTCCGTGAAAAGATCATGCAGGCTTTGGAGGTAATCCCGCTCCTCCTGCATTTCGAACGCGCAGACGTATGTGAAGATCAGGTCCACGTTGTGCCTCGCGGCCAGTTCGAATGCTTTTTCGCGGAAATATGCATTGAACTCCCGCTGGGCCGGTGTTCCGAAACCGAAGATCTTGTCGGACATCTCTATGCTGTCATGATTCATCATCATGTTGTAGTGCAGTTTATCTCTTAAAGCCTCCGCCACGGTCATTTTCCCGACCGCCTGCGGACCGCATACCACGATCAGATCCGCCATCGAACTGTCCTCCTTTCCCGGTATTCTTTAAAGTGTCCTTTCCATGCAAATGTGCTCTTCCGTACGGTCATATTCCAGGAAGCCGCATTTCTCATACACATGGATCGCTCTGGGGTTATAGGGTCTCGTCCGAAGGACGATGCGCCGGATGCCAAGCGTTTCCTTGCAATAGCTGCAAAAAGCCCGGATCGCTTCCGTGCCGAAGCCCCGATCCTGCATGGCGGCCGTGATCGCGATGCCCAGCTCGCCTTCTCCCTCTTTCGGATCCATCAGCTCAATATTCCCGATGAACGAACCGCTCCTCTTCTCGAGCATGGAGAATACCAGCGCTTTTTCTTCCAGTTTTTGCCGCACCCAGGCGATCTCCTGCTCACGGGTATATGATTTTAGCTTGCTTCCGATGAAGCGGTTGACGTGCTCATTATCATTGACCATGGTCAGATAGTCATCCGCAAGAAGTTCGGAAGGCGCTGTGAAAATGATGTTGCCTGATTCGAAGATCGGGGTCATATCTCCTCCTGACGCCTTTTCACGCGGCGGCCGTTCATGCGCGATCACCGAAAGCAAGTTCCGCACTTCTTCGGCGTACGCGCCGGCATGGTTGATGGAAAAGTCTCCGTGGCGATAGCCGGGTAGGGGGTGAAGGACTGCGGCTGGAAGCGCCTTTCTGATCACTTCGGCAGACCGCCGAATCTCCCCGGTCTCCTTCTCTCCGAAATACACGTGCACCTCCGCCTCTGTATCCTTGAGGGTCTTTTTCAGTTCATAAGCGGTGTTGGCCTTCATGAAAGCGATCATGTCCGCCTTTTTGATCAGGCAAGTGTCCCGGTAGTAGTCGTCAAAGAGCGCCTCTTTGATGTGCAGGGATCGAAACTGCAGCCTGGCAAAAGCCTTGTTCC
>JAEEGF010750644.1_pt1 | contig 36222 bp, 34 predicted proteins | sample 9134171 | NCBI WGS metagenome assembly JAEEGF01 (sample SAMN16246542, study PRJNA631951) | gut metagenome | biome: gut microbiome; feature: rumen; material: AP-attached | host: Bos | place: Iran: Karaj | collected 2018-10 | reverse complement strand
TAACTGTGCCACTCTTTCGCTCATAGCCTTATTGGACTTCAAGAGAGCCTCCGCGGCCTGAAGAAGATCTTTTATCTGGTTTTGATACTGTTCACGTTCCATAGTAAGCACCCGATGAATTCTCCTCTCCAAATTTACAGGGGGCGAGAAATGTAAAATAGAAATAATAACTCTTTTGCCTATTGTTTGAGGGCTACTGCCGATAGTATTTGTTGTATTAATTTACGAATAAATAGCCCTATCATGAGCGTTTTGCAATTGTTCGTCCTCTATTTCCTTCTCCCAGAAAGCGATATCCTTTTCAAACCATTCCCTAGCTTCTTTATTCTTCAATTTTGCAACATAATCCTTACAAATAGCAATCCTGTTCTTATACAAGGGGATACCAGAGCCAGTCCATCCAAAGGTATGGAATCTTGAACTTAGAGCGTCTCTAACATCTTCACACCAATAGCCATCTATAAGCCTTAACATGGTTGGACTTGCACTATGGTCTTCCGCATAGCTGAACATCATAGCCAATGCGTATGCACGTTCATTATTCTCATCTCCTTTCAGCCAATCAAACCAATCCTCCTCAGTTATCAAAGTATAGCCGGGTTCTTCATCACCCTCGTCTTCAGGGTAGCTTGTTCTCAGTAAGTCTATCCAAGAATGTCTTTCTCCTTCACTCACAAGTAATTCAAATATGCAGGGCTTTAGTAATTCTGTATAACTTTTAAGTACCTTCCTATACAAACGTCCTATATAATAGTTAGCGCGAGAATAATGAGTTTCAAAACTCCTCTCCATCAAAGTTTGTATATGCATAGCCATCTCCTTGTCACGATGTCTCGCTAAGTAATTATTCATGCTTTGCATATAGACATAGTCATCCATTCGGATGCCCTGCAGGTTTGTTAGCAGGAGGCATTTCCTACCTATATCCTGATACTCTTTATCAGGCTCTTTCTCTCCAAATAGTAGATTATGGCAGTGCGAAAGTACTAATGCTGCACCTTTCTCACCATATTCCAATAATCTTCTAGCAACATACTTGACATCATAATCATTTAATGTTCTATAATTAAAATAACCTGAGAAGTCATTAATAACAACCCCCCCTCCTTCAAGTAAGTCAAATAATTGCTCAAGTTTGTCTTTTCCTTCAGCCTTTATAGCATAGACAGAAGTAAGCAGCCTTTTCTTTTCCGATTGTAAAATAGCATCGTATGTGTTCTCTACAAGTGTTCTGTCTTCTACATTCAGCATAAAATATATCAGCATAACCTCTCCGTCCCTCGATACATCTTTATGTAAAACATAGTCAAGTATCAGGGCTAATATTTCCTTCTGAATGCCTCTCTCTTTACTATACGACGACAATGCCAAGCCATAGCTATTATAGTTGTAACAATCCCCCCTCATCACTCCTGACATGATGGCTGGGTTATCATACAATCTATTATCAATAAGTTCCTTTGCCATCTCTCCATATCGCTCATGAGTTTTCTTAAGTTCTTCTTCAAAACTCGAATCGTAATGGCGATTGATTTCTTCATTTATGTGAAGGAGCCTATACACATAATCATCGCGCGTTAATTTCTTTTTCCATGCTTCAAATTCATCTTTTCTATGGTTAGCCCTTTTCTTGGAATCATAGTCAATAATATACGTGAGTGCCCCCTTCATGTCTTCCCAAACAAAATTTATTTTAGGAGCAATGGTTTCCAATCCCTTTATTAGGAAATCTTCCATGCCATGAATATAATACCATCTGGCATTACTCGTCAGCGTATTAGCTATGTCATCTATATCTTTCTCAGATTTGGCATACCCCATCAACATATCAAAGCATACGTTATAATAATCAGCCACTTCATTATAGGTTGGCACGTAATCTGTCAAAGTCCTTATTCCTTGTTTTTCCGCGCCCCCAGATCGTTGGAAATGGCCTGACATCAAAGCCCTATGCAGTGACCGCTTTATCAACTCCTCATAACGCCCATCAGCAGACAATTCCTTAAGCACATCTACCCGATCCATTAACGACACTTCTGTACCTGGCAACAAAATAGGGAATCTGTCAATAAATAGCCCAGTTGTATTATTAGAGAGATGAACTTCTGTTTCTACCAATGATAAACGAGCAAGTGTCAACATAGCATTTCTGAAACTTCTTTTGTCAAATGCCAAATGGTCTAAAGCCCATGAGAGATTCCTTCTAGCATCTTCAATGGCTAATAGTTCCTCATCGGTCTTCTTTCTGATAATTTGATAGAGCGCATAGGCACATGCTTCTGGGTTCACTTCTGAAAATGCGAGGAAGAGGCGTGAACCCAGTTTTGTCAGTACAACTTCCTCATTTAGAAAAGGGCTGTTCTTTGGATCAGTCAAGCCATCATTCAGTTCTTTTGCCAAAGGCACCTCTGCAAGCAAAGTAATACGCTTTGACAAACTCTCAATCAGCATAGTCTTTGTGCCTTCATCTTCACATGAACGAATTTGATTTATAAGGTCAGCTATCGATTCTGTGGTCTGTTTATCAAACCATGATTTACATAGATAAATGGCAAGGGGTATAAGTCTCATCAACACAAGGTTACCCTGTCTTTCCAATACTTCTGTCTTTTGATAAAAGCCATGAACCTCCTTGAAGAGTTGCAAATTGTCTTCTACCGTTCCTCTAATATTTGTAATAATTCTATTACCTGCTATAAATCGGCCTTGTTTCTCTTGAAGTCCATATAGGCCTATAAATTTGAATATTGAAAATGCGGTCAAGACTTTGATCTTATCTTGGTCTGTTGCATTTTCTGGCTTAACACCAAGCATTCTGTTAAAAACATTACTTCTACTCACATTAGCAATTGGTATCCCTTGCAGATAGTTCTCTATCATAATATTAGCCATTAGCGGGAATCCTCCAGACAAATCAACGATAGATAATTTCACATTTTCAGGCATATCCTTCACTTGGTCAACCATAGCCTTGATAACATCTTTGTTATTATCAATTTTAAGGATAATTCCTTCGATTCCGGAATCAACATGCTCGCTTGGGTCATAGTGAATAGTGATTAGCTGACAGTTGTAGCCATTTTCTTTGATAGCATCATTTACATAACCACATAGCATCTGGCTGCAATTATCCAAGATGATAAGTTGTTTACTGCCGCCACGACTTGACATCAATTTCACCACTGCATCAAGCACTTCTTTATTTGATGGCATTCTACAATCGCAGAAATAAACATCGTTGTCCCTACCTCTTAAAGCCTCGCATATCATGCGGGTTTTCCCAAGTCCTGGTAGTCCAAGCAATCTGAATGACTGGCCTTTCTCTATCTTTGCGCTTAATTCCTCAAACAACTCTGTTGATTTAAAAGGTGTTTGGAAAGTACTTTTAACAAGCACACTCCTAATGGGAAACAATGGTGCGAATTGTAAAATCGGGTCTTGAGCTGTCAAATCTGCAATCATCGTTTTGATTTCTTTCAGTAAGATGGCAGTTGTCTCCTCTCTTTTTGCGGCCTTGTGGGCCTCAAAGTACATCATGGCAGCGGGATAGGTTTTAGGCAGTATCTCGTTGAATTTTGCTTCAAAAGCCAATGTTTGGGCCGACAGCAGATTGTGGGTTCTGTTTTTAACAAACAGATACTCTGCATACTCCGTCAGAATTGTGTTTCTATTCTGGGCTAAAGCAATCTCATCCTTATGAAATAATTCTTTTAAGGCGATTTCAGATGTTATTTGGTATATTTCAGACACACCTGTTGACATATAGGCCTTCTTGATAATCCAAAATGCAAAGCGCTTCAAGCCCCAGCTATAGAGCTTTGTAGAACAACTTGCTAATAATTGGCTAAATGTTTCACTCATATCAAAATCCGATTTATTGTTCCTTTCGTAAGCATCCACCCCATTTTTTTACCCATAGCCCCTAGCTACAGCGTTTGCTGGGGGGGGAGAGAGTCTTAAAAATAATCAGGGTCTTTTTGTTTTTAGTGTATTTAATCTAATACCTCTTGGGCGATGAGCTCATAATCAGCTCTGGCCGCGTTTGTGAATGGCAAGTTCCCTCTCCAACTTGGCGTTCTTGGCCTTCAAATCCTCACAGCCATCGACTATCTTCTCCAACTGGGCCACTCTTTCGCTCATAGCCTTATTGGACTTCAAGAGAGCCTCCGCGGCCTGAAGAAGATCTTTTATCTGGTTTTGATACTGTTCACGTTCCATAGTAAGCACCCGATGAATTCTCCTGGGTTATATTTTCTTGAGCGTCGGTCTGCATTTAGTCAAGCATGTTTTCGCGGCAGAAGTCCGCTACCCTCACTTTCAAGTGACTCTTTTGCAAGTCACGAAATTGTTTTACATCATCTTTGATTTCCATATTGCGCATAGCTTTAGTGAATAAAATCTTGCGCAAAATTGGCAAAATATTATATCTCAATCAAAATCAGGTCAGGTCCAAGGGGCGGATGCTGACTTGGTGATTTCTTTTCTCATCTGCCTTTTTTCGCTTAGGTTTTTTGTTATTTCATTTGCGATAATGAACAAAATCTGTCAATTTTCGCAATTCTATCAGTATTTCTTCTGCCATGATGGCAATCCCACTCTATCAACACTTCAAAAGGGAATTGTTACTCTTGTTCAGCAACTGATTAATCTTGTCGTTATCCATGCCCATGAAGTTCAGGACACAACATATCAGTAGCACCCTGAGTTTCTTGGTTAAATCGAATAGCTCCCACCCCTCCAAAGCATGTTTATCTTCTTTTTCCTCCAGTTTGAGAATATGCGAATAGTAATTCCGCGACCCTTTGGCAGCTTCCAAATCCTCATCAGTCAATTTGAGTTTCTTTATATCTTTAAATTCTTCTCTTAAGGTTTGAAGTTTTGGTAACAGCTTCTGGTCTTTCCTATACCTTATTACAAAACCGTCAATAGCTTGTATCAATACAAGGAAATCATTACTCGTGAACACCCGCTTCTTCTCCAGGCTATCTACCAGATTGCTCCATATCTGTGCAATACTCTTGTCCGTATTTAGCTTATCTAACATTAGCCCTAATTCCTGGGCGACATCAGTGAATTGAAATAGGAAATCATGCTGTTTATATGTTTCTTGCACATCATCCAAATAAAGATAAGTAACAAGTTCTATTGGGTGATATATCACTTTACCCCCTTCAAACTTTTGACATTTCCGCTTTGAGTACAGCATTATTCTACCATGCTCCACAGGAGCCAGAGTTGCCACGGACATAAAGCGTTCAAACATCCTACTTGTCGATAGTGCCAACAGGGCATCCATATCATCCTTTAATATTTCCAAGTATGTTGACTGGTCAATATACAGCTTCGGATAGTCTGGCTTATACGTAGCACCTTCTTTTAGTTGAATCTTCAATCCTCCATCTAACTCTACTGATACCAAGGGAGCCTTTTCATCAATCTTCGTTTCTATGCTCACAGAAATACTATCTTCCCTCATCGTAAAGGTTACGTTCTTAGGTGGACACCAGAAAGCCAACTCCTTAAAATCCACATGAGCTTTAAAGAACATAGCATCTTCCATTTTCTGGCAATGTATACCAATCAGCGCATATCGGCATGTATATCTAGTGAGGGGGAATGTGTTATCATTGACATACAGCGTTAATGTAGAGCTACATCCAATCAACGATACATCCGTCATTTTTGAATCGGGTGTATAGCATCGCCCAAAAATAGCAGAATCATCCTTCCTGTCTAATATCACATAGTCATCTGCAGGTCCGAAGCAACCGTATAATTCCAATTTCACATTCCCTCTGGAATCAATGGTCAGCGTACCTGCTATCTGCTCTTCAGGCCCTGATGGTAGCCACCAATAGCCCTTAAATTTTCTTTGCTCCATCTCCATTATTAACTTCGTTTTTTTTCTTCCTTTCTCTTTTCAAAGTATTCATGCACCATCTTGGACAATCTTGCAACATGCCGCTGTGCTGCTTCTGCATCAAGTTGCTCTGGAGATGGCTGAATCTCTACGTGATGTTCTACTCCAACAACATCTTCCATCACTTCTGCCTTGTAAAGATATGTACCCTATCCCATTTACCCATTTTTGCCCATTATTGCCTCCATCCTCTAGCCAAATCCTCCATCCACAACCACCTCTTCCACAGCCCTTTACGCCAAATCCTGGAGGATGGAGGATTTTTGCAAACTTTTAAATATTCCACCGCATGCTATCCGTAAGATCCGTGTTCGTATAAAGGTTTTCGTGCCTTTATAAGCATCTCATAATGTTAGCGTTGTGACGAAGAACCTGTTCCCGTGTCACCAATGGCTTACATCCATTAGAGCCTTTCGCTCTTCACAAAGACCGTACAGCCGCGAGAGAACAACACCGTCTTTCTTTACTGTCCGCCTCAACGAACACAATATCATTTTTACTCTTTCGCTTCAACTTCGATTTCGGGCAATCCTATTCTGCTTAGGTAATCGCAAAAACGCTGATTAATCAATTCTCGAAAGAGATCATCTACTGAACACACCTTATGATTTAACCTGTTATATAAAGCATCACGGTTAACCGTAAAGAAATACTTGAAATCAAGGATTAACTCTGGCATTTCTTTTTCGGGGAAAACCAGATAATGATACCTTGGGTTATCATTATTCTTAATACTCTTGCTTTTCTCGCTATTGATATGGTCCCCGACATTCATCAATTCACCCCAGTTTTTACCTTCTCTAAAACTTTGTATTTCAAAAAGAGGTGCAACTATTAGATGTAATAGAGAACCGGATTTATTCTCTTCTCTATGAATAAAGTCTGTATGAAGGTCACAATCCTGTGTCAAACATATTACTAAAGGGAATGTTATCTTTTTTAGTTGTATCGCACCATCCTGTTTTACAATAACATCTTCAATAATTTCAATATTGTGAAAAATGTCGCCCTGCATGATGCGATCATTCTCAACTTTTTCATTGGGGCGCTTTACGATAGTCGCTTTAATCATGATTGGCCTTTCTTAATTCAACAACTTCTCGTACAGGAACAAAATGACTCTTATAATAATCTACATTAAATGTGATGTCAGTTTGTACCTCAATCTCAGGTTCTTTGTAAGCGGGTTCTAAATCCTGCAATACAACGGTTCCGGATTCATCCATTATCTTAAAGAGTCTATAATATCACCACGGACATATCCCATAAAGGTTTCATAAGCAGCATGATTATAATTAGAAATAATATCACACCAGTTTTCTATTGGCTGAAGCCCTTCCGAATACACATCAATATCAAGAATCATGTCTTGGCTACTTATCTTATTGGGATAAAATTTATTCGGAACGCCATACTGTACTCTAATACGATAATCATCCTTAAGATATTCGTCGACAATGATCAGGCGAGAAAGGTCACTTTTCTTAGCTAAAGAGTCTTTCAAAAACTTTGTCTCAGGGGCATTTAATACAGTAGGTAGATTGCCATCTTTATTTGAAGGGAAAGTATTTATGAATCTCATCCCAATCCTTCCGGCCTTTAATCCGCCCCCTGTCCTAGCAGAAAAGACATCTACTATTTGTCTTAGTCGCACTTTATATAAATCATTCGTTGTATAGTAAGATGAAGAGAAGATTATTGCCTTATCAACTGGCGAAATCTCCAATTTTACATTTGGTTGAATAAGGTACAAGAATTTTTTTGTTTCAACCTTTTCAATAGACCCATTATCCAAATTGACATTGAAGTGCGGTAAAATCTGAGTCTGCCTATTGGGAAATAACTGCCCGATGGCATCACTAATCTCATTATAATCTAACACACTAGACTTATCCAAGTCAATACGAATAATAAACGTGGAAACTTTGTTTTTTGTTAGCGTTCTCTCTGGATTACTCATATTAGTTATTATTTGTTTTTATTTTGGGAAACAGGGATACACAGGGACGGAAACACAGGGGCGGCTACCTATTTCATCACATGCGGTATATCATGCTTTTCCCAATTCCCGTCAATCTCTCCAATTGGCGCAATGAAGCCCTTCTACCCTTCAATTCAATCAATACAGACCTTTTTATTTCATCAGGCAATTGCTGAAATGCGCTACTATTCGTTGCACCTGTCATCTCTCTTATCAGCAGCATTACTTGATCATCCGAAGGACGACCTTTCGAAGCATCTTCTATGTCAAGACAAGACACGTCATCAGGCAATGGTTCATTCACAAGGTCATTCAGTTCATCATATGATATCCGGTTCAAGACAGTACGAGTGTCACATAAAGGAAACAGAGTACTGTTTTTATCTATGTATTCATGCCAACTACTGAACTCGTAATCCTTCACCTCTTTCACCATTCCTGTCTTCACTGGGTTTTGGTGTATATACCTCAATAGCGTCACAAAATAAGCCATATCGTCAACAGGTTCACTTTTAAAGCGCTCGCGGAACAGATGGCCATCTCTTAAATACTTATGATTATAATAGTATACATAGGAGGAAGCTATCCTTTTTATTGCCATACCAATTTTATCCTCACGTTCACGAACGAGCAGATGGATATGATTTGACATCAAACAATAAGCATATAGAATATAGTTCCTTCCCGAAAGAGTGCCATCGGACTCATACGACTGAGCCATCATGTCCAAGGTGTTGAGAAACCTGTAGTAGTCCTCCTGCTCCTCAAAAATGTTCTGGTGATTGATACCACGCATCATCACGTGATAGATGCCAGTTCCTGATGATTCTCTTGCCTGCCTTGGCATTGACAAACTATTGATTATTCCTAGATCATATACTTAATGAAACAGGGACTGTCCCCGCGTTTCCCTGTCTATAATCGCATATGGTTAATACATTCACTACTTCTCATTGATAATATTTATCCGTATCAACGCTTACTTCCACTGTGGCAGCGTTCAACTCATATTCATCACCTTCCTTTTCCATTTCTGCCTTGCATTCCGCAGGAAACTGCATAAAGAACCCTGAATCATCCTCATTGTCAAGATAGATGTTGACAGAGATGGTAAAAGAAACTTTTACCCTAATGGTGTCAATACCTTTTTGATAACTGACGATATTGAAAGCAGAGATGTCATCTACGTCATAATGATGACCTAAGGGGTCTAAATCATCAATGGGAGTTGTCCACACATATTCCTGTATCTGCTCACAAAGTTTATCTGGGTCGAAAGGATAATCAGCATCAGTCTGTTTACCTCCAATAGGATTCTGAATATAATATAACATCTTCTTGTAAAGCTTCACCTCTGAGCCTTGCCCACTGGAAGACCTAAATTCCGAATCTTTACCAAACAAGACTTCTGCTGCACTCTGTAACGGCAGAAGAATACCTTCCACATGCTTCACATACATCTCGCAGACCTCTTTTTTCTTGGCACTTTCCTTAAGCGCATCCCGTAATTCAACATCCTCATCCTGACGCATCAGCCCCATCATCCGAACCCACGCTCCAAATCCTGTTGTTTTGCAGATAATTGTACCCTTCATGCTATCCTTGGAGGGCCAGTAGTCTCCAAAGAAGCGTTTTACCGCCACGAAGAAACTCAGCAGTTCCGTACCAAAATAATCGGTATCCGTCTCTTTTGGGCTTGCCTCGTCTGGGTTAAAGTACCACAACGCATCCTTTTTGAAAAGCCTTTGAAGTGTTTCTACAACAAATGCTTGTGACACATATCCTTGCCCGGTTCCCAACATTTTGATACGATGATAGAATGGCGAATCCTTATGCTCGTTCAGCATTTTAGCCATCATATGGGCCAGGTAAATCTTGCTTCGCTGCCAGTCTGACTGCTCCTCACGATATTCAGAACCAAAGATTTCATAATAAAGAGACTTGTTGACAGGCTTCTGCTTGAAGTTCACATTCACGAACACCTGTCCCTGCTCCCATAGATCGTAGTTAATCAATATCGTGCAGTTAAACTTATACTTCTTGAGGAAGTGTAAAACATACTCATCCTCTTCCGTTTTTATCAGCAAATGGTCTAACTCATCGTAGAGTTTCATCATGCCCATCATCCGATGCTGGCCATCCACAATGAATACGTTAGTTTTTACTTCAAGCTCGCAAGTATCATCATCTATTTCTTTCAATCGATTCCCGCTCTCTTCAGTCTCAGCATTCAGCGCCAAAATCATGGAAGTGGGGAAAAGTGTTGCCATCTGGAGTTGATTCCTTTCCTGGATTATACTATACCGAATAAAGTCCTTAATTTCATCAGATCTTTTTGAATCAACTCTACGTTGATAGAAATCAAGGCTCGATTGGAATTTCAATCTCCTGTCCTCATCTGCCTGATATGGATTGGCGCGATAGGTAAACAGCACAGTATTCCTTAGTACCGTAAAAGGCACCAGTGCTTGCAGTATCCAGCGCGATCCTTTCTGGTCTTTATGTTGTATCTGTGCTTTCATTTGGTATCTTGGTTTGTCTTATTACTATCCTCGTAAGCACCTACAAAGCCTATTCCCCTAGTATTGGCAAGTGTCCTGCGTGGTTTTGGCATTGTTGTCATACTATCTTCTATCTTTAGCACTCGGTCGGTCAATTTGCTGTATTTCTCATCCAGATTATTCATCGACTGGCTGATATTGTCTATAGCCGTTTTCTGTTCATCAATCTGTTCGCCATACTTTTTGACTGCTTTCTTCACCTTATCATTCACAGACTGGTGCAAAGCACTCTTATTCTCCGCAAATTGCTTGCCTGTCTGCTCTTTCACTTGTGCATTGATATGTTCTTCCAATTCGCTCTTTGCTTCTCTCTTAAAATCATCAAACTTCTCCTTAAATGATGACTGAGCAGCATTGTTCGCCGTTATCTTCGCCTGTTCTTTCACATTTTCTTCAATAGCGTTAAGCGACTTATAGCCAAAAAATCCGAAAAGCGATAAAACGACGGCCAGAAGCATCCCCCCTAATGTCAGCACATCATTGAATATCTCCTTCTGTTCAAGTATGTGTTCATATTTATCATGCAGCAGATGTTCGTGCCGCTCAATAACGAGCATTAGCGAATCTGCCTGTTTTTGAGTTTCTGGTAACACCCTGCCTATTGAGTCAGTTTGTATAATAAATTGTACTGTCTGATTCTCTTGCTTATGCGTGTTGCATGTATACCCATACAACAGAATTCCTGCTAGTAATGCAGCTATGCAACAGCCTATCAAAACAGCTCCAGTTCTTACAAGATATGATTTGTCACTCATAATATCACATTATCATAATAGTCACTTTTCTTCCCTTTGCTCAAAACACTCCTTCAAGTATCTCTCGTAATTTGCATCATTTCCGAACACTGCACTCTTTTCCTCCTTCATGTCAACATCGATATATGTCAGCTTATATCTCGTCTGACCAAACACGTATATGACTTTTGCATCCTTCAGGTGGCTACTTTTCTCCTCGTATGCTCCAAAATAGCTGATTACATCATCAATAATCAAGTTCTGATGTTTTCGTCTGAAATCACCATTATCATCATAACCGTCCTCTCTTATATCGTGGGCCTTCACAAATTCATTCAGGTCATTTCCGTTGATGGCCACCACATTAATGGCATCCTGTGGAGCCTGTTTCTCACTCATGAACCTCTTGAAGTTCGCAGTCAGCACATTCTTAACATCGTCGCAGTTCAACAAGTATTTACTTTTCTTCGATTCGGCTATATGGTAATAGCCACTTAAATTCCTGCCTACATTGAAGCGATTCACGTTCCGGCTATCTATCAGCTTCGTCAGTTTTTCTAAAGCATATTGCTTCAACAAAACATCCGCATCTTCTACTTCTACATGTAGATTCTCCATCAGCAGGTATTGGGCCAATACATCCTTGATTGTATCATCCTCCGCCTCACACATCCATGCAAACAACAGATAGATATGATCTTTCCACTGCTCCAATGTTAGCTCCTTGATTCTCACACCCATCATCCTACTATATAACGAGGCACTTTTCTTGATTGGCAATCTCCAGAACCAATTATGAACGTTTGATCTTACATTCGACCTGTCGCTTACTACCTCGACAAACTCCCTCTTAGTTATCATGGCATCTGGAGTTGCCATGCAGAAATAGTTCTGGTATGAATCCACATAAGCCAAGAAGTGAGTCTTGTCACCACCTCTTATCTTGAAACACTTCCGCAACAGTTCTTTCTCATAGCGGTTCAGCGATCTGTTGACAGCTACCATCGTCGCATCTTCATTCAGAATATCTTTCTTCAGCACATACCTTGCCTGCCTCGTACTTGTATCCATCTCCACATCTAGCAGTTCTTCTGGTCTGTCACGTAGAATCACATATACATCCTGCATACAGAAATGCACCAATTCTATCAAGAAGATGTCATATAGGTCTATGTTTTTCCTTCCCACTTTCTCAATCACAAACATGGTATTGGTCATCAAGACTCTCGCAAAACGTTTGATTTTCCGATATGTAGGCAGCAGTCTTACCAACATCAATTCGTCTTCTGCCGTCATACGACTTCTTAGGCTGTCATGCTTTCCATTCAAATAGTGCATGTCTATCAGAGTACGCCTGAACGTTTCTATCAATGCCTCCTCTTCCGTTTTTGGCAATGACAGTTCCAGCGGAAATATCTTTTCTAGATATAGGTCGCTCTCCGAGATGCCCTTGTTTTGTATTTGCCTGACAACGTAGTCTTTATCATAGCACACCACATATATCAGATTGGGAAACGCAGCAGTATTCCTAATCAGTCTGAGCACTTCAAACATTTCGTCCGCTGCCAGTCTGTCCATGTCGTCTATAGTTACCACAATAGGCTTGTCTATCCGTTTCAGGCCCTCTTCTATCTTGTTTTTATATCTTTCAATGCTATGTCCCATCTCTGGAAGCAATCTGAATAGTGGGTTCACGTACTTGGGCACATCTACTTCGCTCAGCAGTTGGGCATACATGATAATAGGTTTTTGTAGGGGACTATAAACATCTTTTATCTTTTTCCTAAGCAGTTCAAAGAACTCATTCACTATTTGATCCGGCTCTTGGCAATGCCATGGCTTGAAATCCACCATGTAGCACTTACCTTTCATTGCATTTGTCATATCAAGCAGAAACGATGTCTTACCTGACCCCCATTCACTGGTAATTCCAACAGCAAACGACGATTCACTAATATCTGTGTTGAACAGCCATTCTGCCACTCTCTTAGCGTAGTCTGCTCTTACTTTCTGATCCAACCCTTCCTTTGGTTGTTCTGTTATGTAGTGCAACCCCCTTTTCCTATGTGCAGTTTCTGCACTCCACCTCTTATTCCATATTTTCTTTCCCTCAATACACAGTTGGACTATCAATGCCATACACAGCAGACTGAAATAATCCACCCCAATTGCACAGTTCACATCGGGATATGTCGCGCCTACAAAAGTCAATATCGATAGCAATCCAACAGCGATGTCAACTCGGATTAGTGACAAGAATCGGTCTTTCCAAACGTGAATTAGCCATCCTGATATAATGGCCAGGACAGTAATAGTCAGAAGGATATTTAGCCCATTCTCATTCAACAAGAATTTCTCTGTTTTCCCTAGATACCCTTCTATCCACGAGGTATCGTGATTACACACCCAAGTTTTTCCCATTCCAATCAGCACCAAGAGCCAAACAAGCGCAAAGCCATGCCGTAATATCGATTTCAGCACAGCCTTATCCCAAAGCATCCTGCCATTGAAATGGGGTTTCCAGTGAGGATTGTCAAAAATGAACCTCCTCAATTTCTTCTTCCACTGGTATAAAAAACGATTAGCCATGATTCTTGTTGTAGCCCTTAACCATTAACCGTATGGTAAGCACCCAATGAATTCTTTTCCCCCTGTTTACAGGGGTTTCAGAATATCATAAATTATAAAATTAACACTTTTGCCTATTATTTGAGGACTACTGCCGATGGAATAAGGCTGGCATAGTCCTTATTTCCACGATTCAATTCTGAAAGAACATAGGTCAGATAGTCCTTGACCATGATACCTGATTGCTTGCAGGTCTCAATAAGGGTGTGGAAGATCATCGCATTTTCAATGCCTTTTTCACTAGAGTAGAACATGCTTCCCTTTCTCTTGACCGTGAAGGGACGGATTGCTCTCTCAGCCACCATATTGTCAATAGTATAATGGCCATCATTGCGATAATTGCATAATTCATCCCAACCATTGCACATGTAGTTCAAGGCTGTCCTCATCATTTCGCCATACCGGGGCTTCTTCTGGTTTAGAAGTCGCTGAGCCTCGCACCAAAGTGAGGTCAATATGTCTGTAACATCCTTTTCCTGCCGTCGCTTTCGTATCTCCTCCGGCGACGCATGGGCTATAATCAACTGGCTCTCTATCAGGTAGAGCTTGTTTATCTGATCTTCAAACCACGCAGCATACTCATCCTTGCTAACCTCCTTTGACAGATGGAATTTCGCCCGAGCATGTGCCCAAAATAGTACATGCTCACATTCAGGCATATCCTTAGTCAACTGCTTGTATACTGTATACCCATCTGACTGAAGGGCTTTCATTGCCTTATCCAAAAACTTCTCTATCGGACGTCTTCCACGACTATCATTCTCGTCATTGTCATAGAGAAAGTAAACTACCTTCGCTGCTCTGTTAACCAATACCCAGACATACTTTTGCACCAGATTCCTCCTGTTTCTTGGCATCACGATTAGTAAGCATCCAACCCCTTTTTACCCATAGCCCTTAGCCCCAGCATGTGCTGGGGTTCTGGGAGTTTCATTAAAAATCAGGGGCTTTCTGTTTTTAATTGTATTTAACCTAATACCTCTTGGGCGATGAGCTCATAATCAGCTCTGCCCTCGGTAATCTTCTTGAAATACTCTTGGAAGAAATCAAGTGCCGCCTTCTTCTGGAGCTTGCATGTCTCAATGAAAGTGAGCCACGCTGCAGCCACCTCACCACCCTTCTCACTGCTGAAGCCACCGAAGCTCTTACGCAGGTTGGTGAATGGACGGACAGCCCGTTCACAGCAATTGTTGTCTATCAAGACACTGCCGACATCTATGTAGGCTATCAGTTCTTTCCAGTTGTTGTGCATGTAGTTCAATGCATGTTCGAGTTTACTGGATACTTTCACCTCTTTGCTCTTTATCTTTGCCAGCAGTACCAGCGCACGTTGATCGAGTTCATTGAGTATCGGTATCGATTCCGTCTTCCTGGCATCGAGCACTTCTGTCTCAGTCCGATGGAGAAGGATGCTCTCCAGTTCCACCTTATATAATATACCTATCAGATCGACAAACTCCTGGGCCATCTCGTCCTTGTAATCTTTCAACGCAGACCAGAATATCCTTCTCACGTGTGCCCAGCAACACAAATGGGTACAGCCATCCAGCTTGCTGAAGTAGGCGTATGCATTGTAGGCATCCGTCATCAGGGTTCCCTTGAAGTCACCAAGGAATTCCTCAATCACCTTGCGCTTCCTACGTCCGAAGAGATAATAGCAAACCTTCGTCGTCAGGTTGACAATGACCCACATATAGCGCTTCACATACTTGAATGTACCGTCTGGCATCAAGACCTTCGTCCAAGCCCATGTCTCATCGCAGTAGATGCTTGTGCCCATCTTCAGCAGCATTTTCTTGATGTATTTCTTACCGCCTTCAAGAAGCTCAGCACCTCTTGTTAGCCAGTTCAGTATGCTCTGCTTAGACATGCACATCTTCTCATTGAACATGCGGTACATCTCACGTCCGCTCGAAAGGGCATATTGGAATCTGTTCACGCCAAGGTCGGACAGCATTGAGTAAGTCGCACTTGTGTGAGGCACCAGGCTTGGCGTATCATATTTCGACTCGTTGACGAATATGCACTCACGCTTCTCATCCTCACTTGATTTTGGTATAAAGAAGGGAAATTCATTGCCGTTCTTGTCGCGTACCCATGCATAAAGGTATCTGTCCTGACGGGTGAGACTCACACGGTCAAACTGATCGACAGGCCTCGTATAGCGGATAAACTCCAGCCCCATCTCCTTCAGCCTGTCAAGGTCACAGTCATGGATGACACATATATCTGCATGCATGGTGTTGTAATGATCGGGGCGATTACTCAAATCGCGAGGCTTCTTTTCCTGAGGCACTACTGGAGCGGTCTCTTCTTCCTGTTCCTCATCATCTGCGGGAGCATCATTCCTGCTTCCGTTCTCGATGTACTTATCCTCGTCGTCGTCCTTGCTACCGTCTGAAGCAGGGCTGGCATCAGAAGTATCCTTAGTCTTCTCGCTTCTCTTGCCGTGCTGACCACGCTTGCGCATGGCGAGCTCACCCTCCAGCTTCTCATACTTAGCCTTCAGGTCTTCGTATGCAACTGAAGTCTTCCTCAGTTCCTCTCCAATCGCATTATTAGACTTCAAGAGAGTCTCTACGGCTTGAAGAAGATCCTTTATCTGGTTTTGATACTGCTCTCGTTCCATATCAGACAATAGTCCACCCTTTACAGTCGACGCATCTGATTCCAGCTGCATCTTGTAATGGGCTTGCATTATCATGCGCTCTATGTCTACATGTTGATTTGCCATAATATGGGACTTTTGCTTCGCAAAGGTACGCATATTTCATGACATTCACAACAACATAAATATCATTTAACAATCTGACTATCAGGAATTTAAGCCAACACAAAGCCTTGAATATCACTTGCAATACAGCCCTATATGGCACGCCAAAACTCAACGTCCTGACGCCACCCACGTAGCTCTGCTTGTACCATTTAAACATATATAAACACCTGATAATCATCATATTACACAAACGCCAAAAACGTTTCCGACCAAAGCAAATTACACATTTTTAACATCCGGAAATGCACTCTTGATGCTTATTCATCGTATTCTACCTCTATCGAATCTATCCTCTTGATCACAGGACAGCTCAGTAGTGCTACCAAGTACTTCCATTTGAGAACATACATCGGTTTCAGCCCGTCAAATTCAAGCCTCACGAAACTCATATTGTGGTCGAAACGCTGCATATACAGCTGGCACTCATTATGCTCATGACGGATAATCTTTACCAGTTTCTGATTTCTGGAAGTGAACACGTAGGCTGTACCCTCCTCCTGTTCTCCTCCGAGGGAACAAACTACGCCATGCAGCTTGTCATATCCACCGCGCATATCCTTGTAGTTGGGGATATACTTGAATTTCGTCGCACCACTCAGACTGAACATAACGCATGAAGCTTATTTATGAAACATACTAGCTCGCCATAGGTCAGTCTGTGATGGTCAATCTTTATGCCATTACTCAGACCTATATTGACATAGGATATATAAACTTCTTTCTTCTTTTCAGTTCTTGAATACTCCTGGCCATCTTCGTCAGGAACCTGAATTGTCGCATCAGGGGAGCCCTTCACAACGCAATCGACTATCCCTTCCCTAGAATATTTCTTCCTATACCATTTCTCAAACGTGTGATAAGGTACACCGTTGGATTCAAAGAACTGGGCTACAGAGATGCCCTTATTTACGTCTTCTTCAGAATACCTCTTCCAGAGGGTCTCAATGTCTTTGCTGTTTACTGCCATAACTCAAAATTAAAGTTGATGGCACAAAGGTAATGACTATTTTTAACATCACCTAAATAGGGGTTGGATGCTTACATATATTCAGCGCCAGTGTATGTATAGCGTAGATCCCCAATGTGTCACGAGCGCCTATTCTGGTTAATATCCTGACAAATCTATCCGAGAATAGCATAAAACACATCACAAATGCAACTATAGCCAGCAATGCCACTCCTATCTGATAAAGTTTCGATACTCCTGATGGAAATAATGTATGGGTGAATGGTATCGTCTCAGGTGTCGGATAAGTAGACCAATAGGCAAGCAGGAGAAATAACATGAATAATAATAAGGCAAAACAGGAAGAACGCCTGTTTTTAGGTATACTCATAAATAACGGCTTCGTATAGTAGGCTATGATATAGTACACAAAGAACTTCGCAATGATAGGTATTCCAAATACAGGTATATGATTACCTAGAAAAAAAAGAAGAACGGCCATAGCAATTACGCCAAATATTTCTTTTTGTTTTATCCTATTGCACGTCTTAATTGCAACCTGATGAAATAATGTAATAAAAAATAGCACCCACAAGAACCACAAACTTTTCTCGGGATAAATGAAAAACTTGACAAATCGCGCAACATCTCCTTTTATAAAAGACAATAATAGCGAATAAACGACAAACGGGACAATGAGTTGTATAGCTCGTTTTAAGCAGTTTTGGTGCCCCCCAGACACAAAACCGCTCACAAAGATGAATAGCGGCATATGAAATGCATAAATGTACTGGAATGGCAGGGTGTTGCCATAGGCTGGATGGGTGAATTGTATAACATGCCCTAAAACAACCAGACAAATCAAACAAAAACGAAGGTTGTCAATCCAAATTATACGTGTGTTCATTGATATTTGTTAAAAGAAGCTGTCGCTTTATTTTTTTAACTGCGTCTGTATGATTATATAAATAGATAATTACCATAGCCCATACCATAGTCCTATAGACATCGAAGATAGTGCCACGTGTAATGAATACAGACTGATATACTAAAACTAAATATCCAACACTTCCATATATGTTATTGTATTTGGATCTGTCAAAATAAGCGACAACTACACCAAATAGTGAGAAGAATATCAGCAGCCCGATAACACCCCAAGGCATATATATATCTATGACACAATGTGAACCTGCATGAGTTTTTGAATCTATTGCTATAAAATAACCTGCTGATGTTTGGGAGGTAGGAACGCCCAGAAGTAAATTACTAATTATATTGGGAAGAAACGGAATTGGAGAAAATAACGTGACAAAAATTTTTTGAGGAAGTAAATGCCCTTGTTTTTGAGTCATTTTATAGCCATAAGAGAGTTCTTGAAAACGACCTGTCAAGTCGCTAGTATATCCCCATACGCCGCTTGCTTCATTTTCTTCCATTACCACACTACCCTCTGCCACAAAACCTTTAACGCCTCCTGTTCTTAGTGACCCCGAAGAATTTCGTGTCAACATCAAGAGTGTCATCATGACAAAACCTACTGTCAAAAACGCTATCAGATACAATGCTCGTACTTTCTTAAAATATAATGAATACACACAAATAATAATAAGTCCCAATTCTACTATGATCAAGCGGTCGCCAATAATCATATAAATCAACATCACTAGAAACGAAAAACAAAGTACCTTTTTGTTTGCTAAAGCGAATTCTTTCCAACCACCTTGAGTGGAATTGAGTTGCCGAGTATTCGAGACAAAAGCGATAATCGTACTAATTAAGAATAATATGAATAGAAATGGTACATAAGAAACTTCAATACCCACCTCCTGAAATGAAGTGAAAAATATATACAGCACAAAGAAAACACCAAGCACTGAAATAGAGTACCATGTGTCATTACACCTCCCGACAGCTCTATAATAACTGCAGTTCTCCAACATTCCCACTCTACACTTCGAATGGAATAAGATGTTATATCCTAAATTATACGAACAAATTGCCACAGTACACAATGCCGTACATGCACATATATTGTTCGCCGTAATCATCTGATTCATGTCAAATGTATCTGCAAAAGCAGTGGGATGTATGAATACGGGATAAGCATACGATACAAAAAAGAATGATACGAGAAAAAAAGTATTGAAATTAACAAGTCCCTCTCCACGACTTCTTTTTTTATATAGTCCTGCACAAACATAAGCGAAAACGACAAGACATGTTACACAAAACATGAAATCATAATCTTCCGGTGCCATGTAATACAGCACCAAAGAAATAATAACTATTAATACACTTGCAGCCATATTCTCTTATTATAGATAAGATTAAAATTACAAACAAAGCAGAATCTTCTTAATCCACATTTTTAAATCTTTATATTCAACAAATTTAAACCATTTCTGAGCATCCTCTTTTGCATGATGTTCATAGGCTATCCTAAATAACCGCTTATAATGCTCCTGCTTCAACTTTTCTTTTATTCTATCATCAACTCCTTGATATTCTGCAAAAAACTTTTGGATATTGTAAATAGAGTCCTCGAAATTCTCATGGGACTGATAATTGGTAAAATGACTGGCTGACGACTGTAGTACTCGATAAACAGCTATTTTTTGGGGGTCATAATATATCTTCCCCTTTGTTGATAAAAAAAGCCATAGCGGATAATCACCCATTTTCCACCCATCAGGTTTTTCTAATTCCCAATATTCTTTACTATGTTTGGATCGATAGAAAGTAGTTAATGTCGGAATACAGTTTCCTTTTATCAACAAACTGTTAAAACCGTTTATATATCCTCCTACTACACCCTTAAACTTACCAGAAATTTCCATATATTGCCTTGCCACGCCATAAGAAAGCGCAAAGTCTGGATGTGATTCCATAATATCTACCTGCTTTTGTAGTTTATCGGGGGCGATCCAATAATCATCACCTTCGCAAAGTGCAATGTATTTTGCTTTGTCACGCCATCGTGCAAGATACGGAGCTTTAGCTTTCTTTCTATAATGATTGTATTTCAAATAGAACACTGCAAAATAGCAGTTCAAATTTGTCTTATGTCTCGAAAAAATTAAAACATAGTCATCCGTTTCTTCTTGACGAACGACCATTTTATCTTCTACGTCGAAGTTCTCATTCAAATAGTTCTTGATAACTTCCTGTTCATCATCGGTACTGGCATCATCAACTATAGCACAAACAAAAGGGAAGTCAGTTTCCTGCATCGTAAAGCCATTCATGGCATCAACAATATAGGGTGCATGATTGAACGTCATGCAACTGACACATACCATCCAATCGTATTTTTCTTGTTCGTTCATCTTTTTACTTTTTTGAAATAAGGCTCAACCATCCTTTTTATTTCCACATATTCTTCCATCTTAGTCTTGTGGCATACACATATTAGTACAGCACAGCCAAAAATTACTTGAGTGGGCAGTACTATCCAATTTGAGATTGGCAAATATTTGAAGAAAAAAACACTCAAAGCTACTAGCATAGCTAAGCCATAAAAAGGAGCAATATCCTTTATCTGCATCCTGGAACTATATCCTAAGAACTTTCCTGTATAAAATGAATTCAGAAAAAAAGCAATAGAACCTGTTATCAAATTAGTATAAAGCATAGGCATTATGCCAACAATGACTCCAACCATTAATGGGCCTATGGCTATGGTTTTCTTTACCACTTCCAGACCTAAAAAAAGGTCACTCCGTCCCTGGACTTGCAACATATTTAAATTGATAGCATGGAGAGGATATAGCGAACCAGAAATACATATAAGCGGTAAATATGTTGCAGCCTCATACCACTTTGGGCCAATCAAACAATAGATCAACGGTTCTGAAATAGCACCCAAGAAAAACATACTGATTGCCGTAACAAACATCGTTGTTTTAATTATTTTACGGTAAGCAGCAACCATACGTTCTTTGTCATCTTGAATATTACTTAATACTGGATATGTAACTCTCTGTATGACCAAAGTAAGATTACTTGAAAACAAAGACGAGAATTGTTTAGCACGAGCGTACTGCCCTAAAGTAGCAGGACTATAGAATTTTCCTACAACTACCTGATATAATTCTTTCCAAACAGTATCAAGAACCTGTGACACCATCATCTTCCAGCCAAAACCAAATAATTCATGGAAACTCTCTGACGAAAAACGTAATTGAGGGACCCATTTATTTGCCACCCACAAGAGAATGGTACGTAGTCCTTGGCTTGTCAAACTCTGAGCCACTAATGACCACACGCCAAAATCCATCAATGCCATAACAATGCCAACTATACCACTTGCAACTGAGGCAACAATGGTTATCTTGGTCTGGGTCTTGAAATCAATACATTTTGTCAGTCGTGTCTGTTGCACCAAACTCAGGGCGCCAATTATCATTCCCAATGAGGAAACTTGTGTCAATGCGACCAGTTCCTCCCGATGGAAGAAGTCGGCTATGATGGGAGAACAGAGATAGATGACAACATAAAGAAGCAAGCTAACGCCAAAATTGACAATAAAAGCAGTATTATAGTCATCATCTGTGGCATCTTTTTTGCGAATCAAGGCGGTAGTAAAACCTCCATTGATGAGTGCCGTGCAGACTGTCGTAAAGATAGTGATGATGCCTATCAGCCCATAATCATCAGGTGACAGTAAGCGGGCTAAGACGATGCTCACCATAAAGGTGACACCAAACTGAGCAACATTATCTATGCCACTCCAAGCAACTCCTTTAACCGTTTTATCTTTTAAACTTTGATCAGCCATAAAACCATTACTGCGAATTGTTTTATATGTTTCGATTGCCATCTTCACAAATACTTTTAAAAAGTACAATAGAATATAGGCAAAAGTCCATCATTAAGTAAAGAGAAAACTTTTCATCTTTTTAAACTCTGGTAGATTGGTTTGATATAACGAAACCATTCAGGATATAGATTCAATAAAATCGCGATATGCTCCAGTTTATAAAATAGTGGTACCCATTGGTTTCGAAACAAAGTGTGATTCAACTCAGGATAGGTATCAAGATACTGACGTCTACCATCTCGAATCATCAGTTTGGGGAAGAGACGTTTGCGGACGAGAATCTTCATATAAACTAAGTCTTCCTCGTGTGCTAAGTTTTTAGAAATGACAAAGTCATGCACTAGTTTCATGTTGGCCATACACTGACGAAGGCGGTCGTCGCAATTATCCAAACTGTTTGTTTTTGTAATAGATGTCTCATTGTTGCAATAATGGTACAACGGTTCATTAATAAATGATACAACCTTACTATATGCATAGGTCTGGACAGCCTGTACCCAATCTTCCAAATAGTTTTCCTTGGGAAACTCTACCTGGCGATAGATTTCAGTGCGGGTAATCCTCGCCCAGAGAGCAGAACCGATTCTCCGATGAAGGAAGCCTTGTATCCAATCACAATCGTCAGATACTTTAAGATTGTGCCATACTTCATTGTTTTTGTAATAATCACAAAGTACTATATCAGCATTATTCAAGCATCCTTTAAGATACAATTTCTCATACATATCAGGTTCCACCCAATCATCACTATCACAGTGAGCCACATAATCTGCGTTGATATATGCAAGTCCCGTCTTACGGGCAGATGGAAGTCCCATATTGTAATCATGATGTACAAGTGAAACTTGGGCGGATCTTTCTGGAAAGCGGTCAAGCACTGAGCAGAGAATTGTCACACTCTCATCTGGTGACGCATCATCGACAAACACAAACTGCATATCCTCGAGCGTTTGGTTCATAAGGCTCTCTGCACATCGTTCAATATAGGGCGCAACATTCCAAATTGGCACAACTACACCGACTTTTGCTTTATGACGATGTCTCATACAATTTATATAACGGGAATTAATGTCAAACTTATTTTGCATCCCCATGCCCTGCACATATTACCATTCCCTCAGATAGTTTCAATATTTTTTCTATTGATTGTTTTGCTTGCAAACGATTGCCGTGGGGCAACTTCGTTACGACCTTAACCCCTGGTATATAAGCATCTCCTGTAAATATCCAATTCTCAACGACATAAGTCAAAGAACTGGGACAATGCCCTGGGGTCGCATATGCAGTAAGAATTGTTCCAGGGAATATTTCTATTTGATCTCCTCCATTTAACACCTCCACATCATCGCCGTTGTAAGTAAACGATGCTTCGTGATATTTCGAAAAGTTCTTTTTGTCATCATATAGGGCTATCTTCCCATACTCTGCCGTATAAACTCTGCACTCAGGATGAGCTTCATGCAGTGCATTAATACCATAGGTGTGGTCAAAATGTGTATGTGTCAGAAGCAGCCCCCTTACCTCTATTCCTGGTGGAAGAACACCGGCAACCTTTTCATAGTCACCGATGTCTACCAACCAGCAATAGTCGTAGCAGTCGTCAAACAACATCCAAGTGTTCGATGTGAAGATGTTATTTACAATCTGCTTTACTTGAAGCATTAGCTCATGAAATCAAGGATGTCTTGCACAGTTTTGAACTCGCGGATTTGTTCACCCGTAAGTTTCTTGCTGAACTCGTCGTCCATCAAAACGATAAGCGACAGTTTTGCCATCGAATCATACTCATCGATGCTACTCAATTCGGTATCTGGGGCAAGTGTGCCACCATCAAGTTCCAGCATGTCTTCCAACAATGTGATTTTTTCTTCGTTTGTCATTTTTTAATTTAATAATTGTTAATGCAAGTTGTTTATTCACTCTCTTATATACAAGCCCCACCATCAATTAACAGGCTCGTGCCAGTGATTGTTTTTGTTGCGTCGCTCAATAGAAATGCTATCGTATTGGCCACTTCGTATGGTTCGCTGGAACCAAGAGGAGCCGTAAAATCCGAAGCGCCTACCACTGCATTTATTTCGCGAGCTTTTTGCGCCATAGGTGTCATAACTGCAGCCGCCATCACACTATTCACACGGATACGACGGTCTGCAAGTTCCAAGGCCATGCAACGAACAAAAGCATCCACCGCAGCCTTGCTCACACAATACTCAGTTTTTGCTTTATAGCCCCTGATGCTACTAATGCTCGACATTACAACTATGCTTGCTCCGTCATTGATGTTCTTCCTTTTTGCACACAGCTTTACAAGTTCCACAAAACTGTAGAAGTTTACGTCCATCACCTTTGAGAAGCCCTCCTTACTGAGAACATTCAAAGGCTTTCGGCTGCTGATCCCAGCGCAGTGAACCAATCCATCAAGTTTGCCAAACCTCTCAACAATTTGGGCCACGGATTCAGCAAGCGCCTTGGCATCGGTCAAATCTAATGGAAACGGGTGACATTTATCCCCGCCCAATGAGGCTGTCTCCGTAAGTCCATCGGCATTGACATCCATCATCACTACTGTTGCGCCCTCACTAGCAAGGACACAGGATGTTTCACGCCCGATGCCAGAACCAGCACCAGTAACAATAATAATTTTGTTGTCAAAACCTATTATTCTACTCATTGCTCATTTCTTAGCTTTGAGTTCCTGTACCAAATTCCAAATGGATTGGGCAGAATTGAAATTCTCAGGGTCAAGTTCAGTGATACGAACCTGAACATCAAACTCATTGTCAAGTTCTGAGATAATGCTTACCACATCGAATGAGTCCAAAATACCGTCATCAATCAGAGCGGTTTCATTCTCAAAGTCCACATCGGGACGAATACCTTTTAAAATTTCCAATAATTTTTCCATCACTATATTCCTTATTGTTTATAATTCAGCTGGTGAGTTGATAAGGCCTTCTTCAAACCATGTGTCGTCTTCAATGACAGGCAATATATCTGCCGTATTGATATGGAATGTGGTTACGCCCCACGACAATCCGATACCAAATGCACTCATCAACACATTAAGGTCTTTATTCTCTGTATTCTTACCGTATGTATCACAGAGTGTCACGATCGGTGATGCACCGCTAGTATTTCCATAAGTCGGGAGTGTCAGTGGCATCTTCTCTGCGGGTATCTTCATCTTTTTTCCTATCTGCTTTAAAATATAAAGGTTGGCCTGATGGAAAGCAAAGCAATCGTAGTCATCAACGCTAGTCTCTGTTTCCTTAAAGAAATCCTTCATCGCCTTTGGTACATCAAACACTGTGAAAGTAAAGACTGATGTTCCCATCATAAACGGATCATAGAGTGTACGTTTTATGCCATCCTTACACATTACCTCCTCACGAGGAGGATTCATATTACGATAACCACCTGCTGGAGTAATCAAATAACGATAGCCCTCACCATTGGAACGAACCAAAGAGGTAATCCTCGATTCTTTTTTCGTCTTTTCAAGAAGTAATGCCACTCCTGCTTCACCGCCAAGCATTGCTTTTGACTTGTCATTCTGATTAACCAGTTTTGATCCAGTGTCACCAGATACTAATAGTGCTTTCTTTATGTCTGAATTCATCATCATTGAGGCTACAACCTGAATACCATAGAGTACAGATGAGCAACCAAGGTTGATATCAAAGACAGCAGTTTCCTCGGACAACCCCATGCGTTTATGAATAACAAAAGAGGTTGACGGCTTTCTGTAATCGGGACTTTGGGTTCCCATGACCAGTGCGCCAATTTCTGACTTATCAATACCTTTCTCCTTTAGAAGGTATTCTGCCGCTGTAAAACACAGGTCGCCAGCTGTTTGATGAGGGTCGGTCCTGCGCGACTCAGTGATTCCGGTCATCTGTTTAAACTTCTCAACTTCCTCGACTCCAAACTTTTCCTTGAAGTCATCTGGTCTGATTACATTCTTTGGTATAGCACAGGCCATACCGGAAATTGCAATGTTTTCAAATTTGAATATTGCCATATTTATACTAATAATGGATTTTATTATTTCTCTATATAATAATCTCTATATTGCTATTTTGCAGTGTAGCCACCATCAACTATCAAATTTTGTCCAGTCACCCACCGACTTGCATCACTCAACAAGTAGATGCAAGCATTGGAAATATCCGTAGTCTGGCCTAAGCCCAGCGGAAAACCATCAATGCGTGCTTTCCTGTCTTCTTCTTTCATGGCATCAAATGCCCTTTGCATCATCGGAGTGAGTATGGTCCCTGGTGATACAGTATTCACCCTTACCTCACGGTGCGCCATCTCTAATGCCATAATCCTAGCAGCACTCATCAAAGCCCCCTTGCTGGCAGCGTATGCACACAACCCTTTTCTTGCTATAACTCCCGAAATTGAACTAATCAATACGATAGAACCTCCTTTGTTGAAAGTCTTGACACCACATAGTTGCTTCACTATTTCAAAGGCACTAAGACAGTTCACATGAAAGAGTGACTCATATTCTTCTGGCTTTGACAGTTTGATAGGATTTGTCACCTCAATGCCTGCAGCATGTAAAAAACCATCTAGCTTGCCGTGCTTTTCTACTATTTGGGTTATAAGTTCCTTGATTCCTTCAATATTAGAAAGGTCATATGAATAGCTTACGCCATTCCCTTCCATCTCGTTTACTACCTCATCCAGTCTCTCCTGATTGCGTCCTATGGCTATTATTTTTGCCCCCATCATAGAACAATCAATGGCACACTGGCGGCCTATTCCGCTTGATGCACCAGTAACCACAATGGTCTTACCTTCTAAAGAGAATGGATTAAACAGCTTGTCCATTTTCTACTTCTACAATATCACTAATTTTGCAATCAACAAATGGGACAACACCTGTAGCCCAAGTCATTCCTACGCCAAAGGCACTAAGAAGCAGCTCCTTGTTGCCATCAAGTTTGTCCTTTAACTCACTGACAATGGTAAGGGGGACTGACACCGACGATGTGTTACCAAACTTAGATATTGTTGATGGTATTTTATTAGCATCCATCTTCATCTTCTTCATAATGTATGAATTGATGAAGTTATTTGCCTGGTGGAATACAATGTAATCAAAATTATCCACGCTCTTTTCAACCTTTGCCAGCGTATTTTTGATGTCACGGGGTATTTCTCGAATCACAAAATTAAACACATCTCCGCCTCGCATATAACCCTGTTCTTCACTACGTTTGTTACCAAATTCGTCTACAACCTTCTCAATAACGGTTTCTGCCGAACTCATTTTGCGGTATCCACCAGCAGGAATCATTATTAAGTCAGCACGAGAGCCATCGCTATTAAGTGAGAATGTGCTCTTACCGTACTTCGGGGATCGTTCTATGAGAGCAGCAACGCCACCATCGCCAAACAAAAATGCAGAGCGCCGATCGCGTGGTGAATACACTTTTGAGCGAGTTTCTCCGTCAAGCAATAAAGCCTTCTTCAAATTGCTACGTTCCATCATTCCATAAACAACTGACAATCCATAGAGAAATGCCGAGCATCCCAGGTTAATGTCAAATGCAATCGTCTTATTAGGCAAGCCCAAACGATGCTGTAACGTTACCGACGTAGCAGGCATGCGATAGTCAGGTGTCTGAGAAATGAAGACCAACAACTCTATATCTTCCTTATTGACATCATTGTCTGCAAACAACTTTTCTGCTGCCGCCAAACAAAGATCAGAAGAACACGTATCAGCATCAGCAAAACGACGCTCTTCAATACCCGTTTTGTCAACAATCTCGTTGGCTTCTTCTTTTGAAAAGACTTCAGTGTATTCGCGGTTCCTTATCACACGCTTAGGCACTGCAGCACTCATTGCCACAATGCCAACTCCGTCATATTGTATAAATGCCATGATTTATTCCTTAGTACAAGCGTCAAAAATCTCCTGAATGGTATTCAATTTCTTAAACTCAGCCATCTCTATCTGAACATCAAACTCTTCGTCCATAAGGGCAATAACTGAAAGATAAGCCAAAGAGCTCCATTCTTCTAGATTTCTGAACTCAGTGTTTGCATTCAATACGGAAGCATCTTCAACCTCAACGGCTTCCGCAAACTTTTCGATAAACTCATTGATTGTCATAATACTACTGTTTTTTATTTTTAATATATGTATAATCTTTCAAACCATCGGGCTTTGCACCCATTTTGACATGCATTTTAGCCACCCCGATATTGGCGTCATTCACCCAAAAGACATGGCGTTTTACACCTTTGTCTATCATCTCATTGTACATATCCAACAATAGTTCTACAGCATGTTCGCCTTTGTCAACCCAGGCGTTTCCATAACCTGTGACACCTGTTATTGTATGGATGTTTACGCCACTAACTCGGCCATCAGAGAATTTGTCAATCATCACTTGTTGATTGGCTATCATTTCTTCAAGTTCTCGTTTGCTTGGCAAATGGCCTGTATATGGAGAGAATGTTTCCGTCAGTAATTGAAAAATATCTTCTGTATGTTCTAACGACGCATGAATATTAAGCGTCGTCTTGTGCTTTTTCATTGTGGCTATTTTTATATTGCAATATCTGCTATACGTTGAATAGTACTCGAATCCGCAATTCTTCATAACAACCTCCCAATCATCTATTGGCTTCCTGGACGGAATGTTTATCACGTTTTCATCCTCCAAAGGACTTAACATCCTCTCTAACTCTTCAGGACAAGTTGTTAAGACGAACAATCTGTAGAAATCTCCCTCCTTCTTCCTTACAACAATTGAAGAATCCTTTAACTGATATTCATAATCGCACCCTGTAGTCAATCCATAATAATTGGATAGAATAGGCTTGTGATTAACTTTCCAGTCATCAATCAGTCTTTCTAGTGATTCTTTGCTTTCTTTTATGAATTTAATCTCCATTGTCGTATTGTTTTTTTAGTTCAATGCGGTCAATCTTTCCGTTCAAGTTATACGGCATCTGCTTCATATGGTTCACTACCTCGGGGAACATATATACAGGGATTCGCTCCTTCACAAGATTGATAATATCAATAGGTTGGCCATCAACAGTGGTGTAATAAAGAACCAACTTGTCATTCTCATGATCAAAGATGCAAGCGGCATTGGTAACGCCATCGATGGCATTCACGGCGACTTCAATCTCTCCTAACTCAATACGGTTGCCCTTGTGCTTCACCTGGAAATCCTTACGGGAAACGAATATCAAGTTTCCATCTTCAGCAAGTCTCACCAAATCGCCTGTACGATAGATGATATCGTTAAATAGCGGGTTCAGCGGATTCTGCACAAATACCTCGTCAGTCTTGGAACGATTGCCATAGTAGCCCAATGCGACACCTGTTCCGCGGACACAAAGCTCGCCGACTTCACCAACAGCAGCCCCTGTATCATCATCCTTCAGCACCAGTACCTGCATATTCTGGCAGGCCTTACCAATTGGTATATACTCATCATCAGCATACTGACGTTTGACATCAAAATAGGTGCAGTCAACTGTGATTTCTGTGGGTCCATAGAGATTCACAAAGCGTACATTAGGAAGTTTCTCTTGCCATGTTCTAAGTTGCTTGGCTGGCATAGCCTCACCAGCAAAAGTTACAAGACGCAAATGCTCAGGTAAAGCCACGTTTAGGATGTCGCTGTTACCCACTAAAACAATGGCAGAGGTTGCCCAAAGAATTGCTGTAATATGACGGTCATTAAGCAACGGCATCAGGTGTTTAGTGAAGGTGAAATACTTCTTCCCTATCACATTCAGCGTTGCACCACTCTTGATACAGATAACGATGTCCTTTACCGAACCATCAAAATAGAATGGGGTCTGATTACCGAGTGCATCCTTGTCAGTAAACTCAAAGGTTTCAACCAACCAGTTAGCCAAGTCAATCATGCCACGATGACTGATGACAACGCCCTTAGGAACACCTGTTGAACCACTGGTGAAGATACTATAAACAGGATCAAGATCAATAATTTGTTCACGAATCGTGGCCAACAATTCTTTGTTAGTCTCATGTTCCTTCACTTCATCATAAAGGAATCTCAGACCTTCAAACTCAATTTGGTCAAGAGTTTTGAGATCAACAGCAGTAGTGGCTATGGCTGCAATTGGTTTACAAACATCGGCAATGAGTCGTACACGCTCAAAAGGCATCTTGCAGTCAATAGGCACGTAGAAGTTACCACTCTCCACGGTTCCCATTGCTCCGACCAAGCCTTCAATACGACGGTCAACAAACACCAATACCGCACGACGGATGGTGCTATTGATTGCCTGGGCAATAGCTGTTCCTATACTCTCTGCCTGTTGAACCCACTGGCTGAAGCTCAGGCTTAATTTGTCATCAGCAAGGGCGGTCTTTTGGGGAAAGCGCTGAGAGGTCTGTTCTAAATAGTCAAGAATATTCGTTACCATACTAAAACTCCATTTTCTTTGCCGGGTTACCAAAAACTTTTGTTCCTGCCCGAACATTACTAATCACGACACTACCAATTCCCACAAAAGCTTTATCTCCTATTTTTTTATGCGGTGCGACCATTGAACGACAGCCCAAATAGGCTTCTTTCCCGACCTCTACAAAGCCATTTAATGCAACTCCTCCACTTAATACGGAATACTCGCCAACTTTCACATCATGTCCAAGGCCAGAACTGAGAATAGCGGCATGATTCCCCACATAAGTATCAACTGAAATATTACTTCTATGGGTGATAATACATCCTTCCCCAATATGAGCATTTCTTCTTATTATTGCCAAAGGGCTGATTAAGGTTATAAACTTTCCACCTTGAGCGAGTATCTTCTCAGTATACACCTTTCTCCATTCAGGAGAGCCAAGACCACAAATAAACACATCGTCAGGCTGTATTACATAATCTTCTACAGATGAAATAATTGGAGGATACTCTCCCAAACCATCTAATGCATCTTTTTTATCATCAAGAAAGCCCTTAATTTCAAAGTTAGCTCCAGCTTCTTTGCAGTCCATTGCGAGGTCAAAAACTTCCCGGCCGAACCCTCTCGCACCAATAATCAAAAGTTGCTTCATAATTACTTTGTTATTACACAATCCAAAACTCTGTTAATATCAACCTCTCTAAGTTCATGGTGCATTGGCAAGCAAATAACTTCATCTGCAAGTCGTGAGGCAACAGGAAGATTAGCAGGTGCAGCACTGGGGAGTCCACGGTAGGTGCTAAATGTGCTGATAAGTGGATAGAAATATCTACGGCCAAGTACGTTCTTTTCTTTCATTTTGAAATAGAGTTCGTCACGAGTCTTGCCAAATTCCTCGGCATTGACAAAAATGGGGAAATAGCTGTAGTTGTGGCGAACATCAGGCATGTCATCAAAGAATCTAATCCCAGGTACATTTCGCAGTGCTTCACGATAGCGTTGTGCTACTTTTTTGCGGCTTGCAATTGCATCGTCAACTTGTTTTAAGTTCAGTAAGCCGTAGGCCGCGCGTACCTCATCCACTTTGCTGTTTATTCCAGGAGCAACCACTTCCGTTTCTCCTGCAAAACCAAAGTTTTTCAAATAGTCAATACGTTTCTTGGTCTGCTCGTCGTGCATCACCAAAGCCCCCCCCTCCAAAGTATTGTAAACCTTAGTGGCATGGAAACTCAAGGTACTCATGTCGCCAGAATTCAGCACGCTTTCTCCATCCACCTCAACACCAAAGGCATGAGCTGCATCGTAGATAACCTTTAATCCGTACTTATCTGCAATCTCCTGAATGCGCTTCATCTTTACCGGCTTTCCATAGCAATGTACAGGCATTATAGCCGTGGTCCTGGGAGTAATCGCAGCTTCAATCTTATCAGGATCAATACCACATGTTTCCTCCTCGATATCCACAAACACAGGACTACAGCCATTCCACCAGATGCTGTGGGTGGTAGCCACAAAACTATAAGGCGTGGTAATCACTTCCCCTCTGATACGGAGAGCTTGTAAAGCTGTTAATAGCGGTAATGTACCATTTGTAAATAGGCTGATGTATGGTACCTTCAAGTACTCTGCCAAGGCCTTCTCCAGCTGTTTGTGGAATTGTCCATTATTAGTAATCCACTTGCTTGCCCAAACCTGCTTAAGAAGCTCAGTAAATTCCTCCAAATTAGGCAGGAGTGGAGAGGTTACCGTAATTTGTTTATTATTCATATTCTCATTGATTATTTCTTGTCAATTTGTTAATCCAAGCATCGGCCTTCAAAGCCATTTTATTATCATACCAACGGAAGAACCACTTTTCCAAGGTAGCGATACGGAGTTGATCTATCAGGTTACATACAATGAAGATAATGAGTACTACACCAATACTGTAGAGTATTTGACTGCCCCATGATAATGAATAATGACCCACGGCGTCAACCGTATCCTCCCATAACCAAGTGCGCATAGCATTTGAGTTGGCATGTATCAAAAACACACCAAATGTAGCAGCGCCAAATGTATTTATCACCTTACTATGTTTAATATTCAAATTCTTGAACCATAAGAAAGAACTAACAGATACCACTACAGCGAAAAACCTATTACTGTCGGATACAAAGAAATAACTCGCCCCTATCCCATTACCTCCAAACTTCCAATGCATTACCACAATGCTCAGCATTGCTAACATCAAACTAATCAATGACACCCATCCCCAGAGTTTCCTCTGGTTAAACGATGCATGGGGATATAACCGTATATACGAAGCGATTAAGAAAATGACACCAAACCAAGTTACATAATTAAATCTTATCTCAAAGGTTGGTACGCTACCAAGTATGGTGTATATTCCTAACAATAAAAGTAATAGTAATTGATGCTGATGTTGGTTTAAATTCTGCACCAAGATTTTCCAAAAAGGTATCGTCAACCAATACACAATAAAACAAGGTGTAAATCCATCTGTTATTCTCCAAAAAGGCATAACCAAACGAATTAAACGCTGCGGAGTCATAGTCTCGTAGCCAGCCACAAAGAAAACAACAAAAAAAAGCCATCGATATAGATATATCTGTCCCATCAATTTCAAGAACTTCCTGAATGTTATTGTACTGGTGCACATAAAGTAACCTGTGATCATCATGAAACAATTAATACCAGTTTTACCCCATGCTCCGAAAGCGTCAGAAACAAGCAATTTCTCGATGTTAGGTCCGTCGTCAATGGGCCTCCTCCACTCCCTAATCCACTATTCACAACATAATGATGGGCAACTATCATTATCATACAAATGATGCGATAGAGTTCTAAGTTGCTGCTTCGAGGTTTCTTTAAACTTGTGCTTTCCTGTAAACTGGGGATATTTGTTCTTATCGGGGAATCTTGATTCATACCATCTATATAATACGGATTTGGCTGATTATCACTAATATAATTGTTCAATCCGAATAACGTGGTCTGTCTGTTCCTTTTTTATTGCCATAGTCTGTGCCATCGCCTATAGGAGCTTGAAGCCAGTCAAATCGTATGGAGTAGAAATTATGATTATATCTCTGACACCAGCAATCATCAATGCACTATTGGCTTATTATAGATAGTCAGCAATTGCTTGCTGACTCCCTTTGTTATAGGGCGTAAACGAGTGCAGCTGCAACCTGATAGTACTATACCTTTCATAAATAAAGCTTTATAATTTGCTCTTATAAAGGAGAAGAAGGATACCTTTTATTGAACCTTAACCTTTATGAGAGAGGTTTGCATCTCCCCTCCTCGTAACGATGTTTTATAAAATGTCTCGCGAAAGCCTTAATGGACGTCAATTTGTCTCCTCCAAACTATTTTTATACCAATCGAAGAGTTTCTTCACACCCTCGTCTATTTCAACCTTATGCATCCAACCAAGGCTGTGCAGCTTGCTAACGTCAATCAATTTACGCATTGTTCCGTCAGGCTTGGAAGCATCAAACTCTACTGTGCCTTCAAAGCCTACGGCCTTAACGACGAGTTCGCTCAGTTCGCAAATGGTGAGTTCCTTGCCCGTGCCAACATTGATGTGGCAGTTCCTTATCTCGCCAAGTGAAGGAATATAACCACCGCGGCCAGCGCTATGGTTGCGATCGACTGCGCCATCGGTGCTGGCACCATAATGGACGGAACTGTATTTCTCGACGCCAATGATGTCGCTGAAGTTGACATTCAATAGTACATGGACAGAGGCATCAGCCATGTCCTCAGACCACAAGAATTCACGGAGGGGCTTGCCTGTGCCCCAGAGGACAACACGGTTATCGTAGATACCATACTTGGCCAAAACGTCAAGAACTTTTTGGCGGTTTGAGGAGTTTAAGGAGCTTGAGGGTTCAAGACCTTCTCCTGTGATGCCTTCGACGGGGCGTTTGTTGAGGTCGGTGGCGATCTTGTCCCAGGCGCCATCGTGGATGAGTTTGGCCAGATAGACCTTGCGCATCATGGCAGGCATGACATGCGAGTTCTCCAAATGGAAATTGTCATTGGGGCCATAGAGGTTGGTGGGCATGACGGCAATGTAGTTGGTGCCGTACTGCAGGTTATAGCTCTCGCACATCTTCAGACCGGCAATCTTGGCAATGGCGTACTCCTCGTTGGTGTACTCTAAGGGTGATGTCAGCAGACAATCCTCTTTCATGGGTTGAGGTGCATTCTTGGGGTAGATACAGGTGCTGCCCAAGAACAGCAGCTTCTTGACGCCATGGGCGTAGGCTTCGCTGATGACGTTGCACTGTATCTTCATATTCATCATGATGAAGTCGGCGCGGTAGAGCATGTTGGCCATGATGCCGCCAACAAAGGCAGCAGCAAGAACCACTGCATCGGGCTGTTCTTCATCGAAGAACTTCTTGACAGCGACTTGGTCGGTCAAGTCCAGTTCCTTGTGGCTACGACCAACAAGGTTGGTGTAACCACGTTGCTTTAAGTTGTTCCAAATTGCTGAACCGACTAAACCGTTATGCCCAGCAACGTAAATCTTAGAACTCTTATCTAACATTTTTCTTTTCTTTATTACTTCACGATGCCTTTTTCGAGGTATTCGGCGAGGTTGGTGCGGACTTTGGCGGCAGCACCTTCAGCCGCTACTTTAGCTATATCGTGTTCCACCATGAGCTTGACGAGTTCTTCGAAGGAGGTCTTGTTGGGGTTCCAACCAAGTTTAGCTTTGGCCTTTGTAGGGTCGCCCCAGAGGTTGACAACGTCGGTGGGACGGTAGAAGTCCGGGGAGACTCGTACGACGACGTCTCCAGTTGAGAGATGAGAGTTAAGAGTTGAGAGTTCTGGATTGATACTCTTCACAATTCCTACCTCATCTATTCCTTCTCCTTGGAATTCGAGTTCGATGCCAGCGTGCTTGAAGGCCAGAGCGGTGAACTCACGAACACTGTGCTGTACACCAGTAGCGATGACGAAGTCTTCGGGTTTGTCCTGCTGGAGGATGAGCCACATACACTCTACGTAGTCCTTAGCATAGCCCCAGTCACGCAGAGAATCCATATTACCCAAATACAGGCAATCCTGAACGCCCTGGCTGATACGGGCTGCAGCCAATGTGATCTTTCGGGTGACAAAAGTCTCGCCACGGCGCTCTGACTCGTGGTTGAAGAGGATACCTGAGCAGCAGTACATGTTGTATGCCTCACGGTATTCCTTGACAATCCAGAAACCATACTGTTTAGCTACTGCGTATGGGCTATAAGGATGGAAAGGGGTGTTCTCGTTCTGAGGAACTTCCTCCACCTTGCCATACAGCTCGCTGGTGCTGGCCTGATAAATACGGCATGTCTCTATCATACCCAGCTGGCGCACAGCCTCCAGTATTCTCAGGACGCCAACAGCATCCACATCTGCCGTGAACTCAGGAGAGTCGAA
>JAEEGF012103861.1_pt1 | contig 36233 bp, 33 predicted proteins | sample 9134171 | NCBI WGS metagenome assembly JAEEGF01 (sample SAMN16246542, study PRJNA631951) | gut metagenome | biome: gut microbiome; feature: rumen; material: AP-attached | host: Bos | place: Iran: Karaj | collected 2018-10 | reverse complement strand
TCCAAAAGCAACTTGCCGTATGGCAGTGGAAATACAACGACTTCCCCATGCGTCCCCTCAAATGGCGTTCCCCAAAGGACGTTCTTTATTCTTTCCCCTGCTGTAAACTATGATTGACAAACCTACATTTTTCTGGAAAGTATCCCCGTCTCAGAGAGAATAGTTTTTCAAATCATGGAAAAGCTATAGAAAACTGAAACGGGAGCTGATCACATGGAACAGGAAGCAAACAAGCAAACCGAAACTGCCTTATCGGAGCAGGGACTGGATCAGGCGCTGGAGCTTGGCTCCGGCCTTGTGCGAACTCGATACGGGAACATCTATATCCTCACCATCATCGGGCAGATCGAAGGCCACCAAGTCCTTCCGGAGACGGTGAAGACCACAAAATATGAACATCTCATGCCGCTGCTGGCACAGATCGAGGAAAATGAGCAGGTGGACGGCTTGCTGCTCCTGCTGAACACCGTGGGGGGCGACATCGAAGCCGGACTCGCCATCGCGGAGCTGATCTCCGGGATGAAGACCCCCTCCGTGTCCCTGGTGTTGGGGGGCGGACACTCCATTGGCGTCCCGCTGGCGGTAGCGGCCCAATGCTGCATGATCGCACCCACGGCCGGCATGACGATCCACCCGGTACGCATGAGCGGAACCGTTGTGGGCGCACCGGCCACGTTCCAGTACTTCAACCGGATCCAGAGCCAGATCGTGGACTTTGTGGCAGCCAATTCCCATATTTCCAAGAAGCGCTTCACCGAGTTCATGATGGCGACGGGCGAGCTGGCCACCGACGTGGGAACCGTGCTCTACGGCAAGCAGGCGGTGGACTGCGGTCTGATCGAGCGCCTGGGGAGCCTGTCGGAGGCCTTGGAGCGGCTCCATGAAATGATCGCGGCGAGAAATGCAAACGAATAAAACTGCCCCATAACAAGAACTGAGAAGGCGTATGACCTTCTCAGTTCTTGTTTATCGGATGAAACCGGCGCTGCGGAAACGCTGCGCCTATGTAATGTCCTTTCGGCCGTACCGGAGCCACGCGGCGGCAATGCCGGCCAGGCAGGCCACAGCGCCGATCGCGATCAAGCCGCCGTCCAGCTTCAGATCCGCGATGATATCCGCGCCGTCACAGTAGGAAAAGGGCGTGAAGTATTTTAGGAATTTCGCGGACGCCGTGAGGTTGGAGATCAGATTGGTGAAATAAAACAGGACTGCAATACCCAGGCCGATGCCGATGCTTCCCCGCTTGATAAAGGAGGAGATCCCATAGCAGATCCCGGCGATCTCCAGCTGGAGCAGGTAATAGGCCAGGTGCAGCAGAAACAGCTCCTTCCAGGGAACAGACTCCCCAATGGCAAGGATCGAAAGCACAGACGCCGAAAAAACGATCACATTCAGGAGCGTGATCTGCACAAAGATGGCAAGCAGCTTCTCCAGCAGGATCCGTCTGCGGGAAATGGGGTGGGTCAGCAGAAAATCCGCCGTCTTGTTCACTTCTTCCTTGCTCAGCATACTCACAGCGCTGATGGCCGCGTAGAAAGCGCCGCCCAGGCCCAGCATACTGCCGCACTCAATGGCGTAGAAGCCCTCCAGGGTGCCGAAATTCAGACGATCCATGCCGAAGGCCGCCGTAAAGGAGCCAAAGGAGGAGAACAGATCCGTGACCGCGTCCATCTCCCCACGCACCTCTGTGTAGAGGAACACACAGACGGACAGCATCACGCCGATGACGCCGGTCCAGATCCAGAAGGCCGTTCTGCCCTGGCGTAATTCATGTTTCAGGATCGTCATTGTGCCGCCTCCTCTTCATAGAAATGCAGGAAGACTTCTTCCAGATCCGGCTCCGCGACGGTAAGATCGGAGACCTGCCCTGCAGAGAGGCACTGCAGCAAAGTCTGCATCTCTCCGCTGTACAGGAAGCTGACGGCTCCATCCCCCTCCGTTCGGGCCTTGATCCCCTGCAGACGGGAGAGATCCACGCTGCCGTGCACCGTAACGCGCTTCGCACCGGCATTGGCAAAGGCCTCGATCCGGTCACAGGCGATGATCCTCCCCTGGCGGATCACAGCCGCTCTGGTGCAGTTCCGCTGGACCTCGGAGAGAATATGACTGGAAAAGAAGATCGTGGCGCCTTCGCGATTCCGCTCCTGCAGGATCTCGAAAAAGGCCCGCTGCATCAGCGGATCCAGGCCGCCGGTGGGCTCATCCAGGATCAGCAGATCCGGCTTGCTTTGCAGGGCGCAGACGATGGCGGCCTTCTTCCGGTTGCCGAAGGAGAGCTCGTCGATCTTCTTGTCCGGGTCAAGCTGCAGGCGCTCGCACAGGCTTTTTGCCTCCGCGCTGCAATCGGTCTTCCGCAGGTCCGCGGAGAACTTCAACACGTCCCAGACCCGCATCTTGGGGTAGAAAAAGGCCTCCGAGGGCAGATAACCCACACGGCGCAGAATGTTTTCCTTTTCCTGTACGATATCCATACCGAACACCGAGGCCCCTCCGGAGCTGGGGGAGATCAGCCCCAGCAGAGTACGGATGGTAGTAGACTTCCCTGCCCCGTTGGGGCCGATAAAGCCGAAGAACTCCCCTTGCTCCACGGAAAGCTCCAGGTCGATGATGCCCCTGGATTGCCCGTAGCTCTTTGTCAGCTTATCCGTGCGTATCGCTTCCATTTGCTCACACCTTTCCTTTTTCAAGTCTGTACACCTTCGCCGCATAGACCAGGGAAACGACAATGGCCGCGGTCAGCATCAGCACCATTCCGGCAATGGCCCAGCCGCCGGAAAGCAGGACCCCGCAGAGGATCGTGCCCACACCGGCGCACAGCATGGACAGGCCCGCAAAGCGGTTGCACTTTTGCCAGGTCACGTCGTTGTACATAGACCAGCCGCAGCGGAAGCCCACGGTGCTGTTCCGCTTGGCCTTGGGCATAAAGTTGCCCATAATCAGGAACAGGAAGCCCAGCAGAATGACCATTACCCGGTTCAGATCCACGCTGCTTTTCGTTGCGCCGGAAGCGGCCTCCCGGCCCGCGCCGTAGAGCAGAACGGCCTGGAGCACGGTGAACATCACACCGGTGGCGATCATGACGATCCGGATGACCTTGGCGTTGGATTCCGCGTGGGCCAGAGCCTTTTCATCCCCGGCGGCTTTTTTCAGCCCTGCCTTTGAAACCAGGAAAAAGACCAGCCCCATGAGAAGCACCACGCCGGGCAGGAGCAGGTTCTCCCACTTGGAGCCCCAGCGGTCGATGTTGCCGGAGGCATCATAGTGCAGGGGCACCCGATCCGGCAGAAATTGCAGCCAGATCAAGGTCACGGCCAGGGGCAGAAACGCAGAAATTTTAGACAGCAGCTTCATCGTTATTTTCCTCCAAACTGGCTGACCCAGAGGATCAGCTCTTGAAAAACAGAGGTGTTTACCTCGTAGAAGACAAAATTCTTCTCTTTATACTCCAATACCAGATCTGCGCTTTTCAGCAGCTTCAGGTGATAGGAAAGCGCGTTGGGGGCGATCCCGGTACGCTGGGCGATCTCCCCCGCGTTCAGCCTGCCTTCCCGCAGCAGAAGTAAAATCTCCCGGCGCTGTGGATCCGCCAGTACCTTGAAAATATTGGTATCACCCAAATCAGGTCACCTCCTTCCCTCTGGTTGGATTTAGTATACCATGGAAAAAGGAAAAGTCAAGCACTATTTCAAAATTTTTTGAAATAGTGCTTGACTGTGAAAATGCGGATGACGGAGCCCTCAGCGGATGGGGTGCAGCGCGACGCGGTCGATGGGTCGGATGCCGCAGTCCGCCAGCAGGGCCTCTTCCCGGGCGATCAGAGCCGGATCCCAGGTATCCGCCGGGGCGTGGGCGTCGCTGCCCAGAACCACGGGGCAGCCCTCCTCCCCTACGATCCGCCAGAAGGCCGGATCCGGGTAGTGCTTGCCCTCGCTGAAGCCCAGAAGATTGAACTCCAGAGGGATCGACAGCTCCATCGCCTTGCGGCAGATGGCCCGGACGTGGCGGTCATAGGCCTTGGGATCTCCGGTGAAGTGGAACAGATCCGGGTGGGCAAAGTAGGAGAACAGACCGGTTTCCAGGGCCTCCAGGGTCTGGCCGCGGTACTGGTCCAGCAGCTTTTCATCGTCTGTGGGCCGGGTGCTGTAGACGCCCTCCGTCTCATTGTAGAGCGCGTGCTGGCCCAGGATCAGATAGTCCAGGGGAAACTGACGCAGATAGTCCAGCAGCCGCGGAAAGAGCCTGGGATAGTATTCCGCCTCCAGGCCGATGAACAGGCGTATCCTGTCTCCGTATTCCGCCCGCAGGCCCAGAAGGGTCTCCACATAGTCGGGAAGCTGCTCCGGGCGCATCCGGAAGGAAGAATAGTAGTCGGGCTGATCGAAGAAGTAGGGCGTGTGGTCGGAGAAGCCCAGCTCCTGCAGGCCGCCCTCCAGCGCCCGCCCGATATAGTCCCGCTCCGGGCCCACAGCGTGGTTGCAGCGGGGCGTATGGGTGTGGTAATTCGCAAGCATGGCCGTTTTTACTCGTCCGCCTTGGTTTCCAGACCGGAGTCAAAGCTGGGCATGAGCTGCAGCTTGAACAGGTTGCGGCGATGGAGCCGGTCGATCCTGGCCTTGGTCTCGGGGTCGTCGATCTCGCCGGTGCGGATATAACGATCCAGCACGGCGTAGGTAAAGCCCAGGTTGTCCTCATCTGTCTTGCCGCAGAGGCCGTCAATGGGAACCTTCTCCACCAGCACCTCCGGCAGGCCCAGGTAGCGGCCCACGGCCTTGACCTCCTGGACCGTCAGATGGGACATGGGGCTGAAATCGCCGGCCGCGTCGCCGTAGCGGGTGGAATAGCCCACCCAGTCCTCGGAAAGGTTGCAGGTATTCACCACCCGGCCGTTCCGGCTCTGGCTGACGGCATAGACCGTGGCCATACGGATCCGGGGCGGCAGATTGGTCAGGCTCTGGGTAGAAAGCTCCAAGCCGGCAGGGATGGCGTTCTTGATCCCCTCCACAGCGTCGTGGATGTTCACCACGTAGTTTTCGATGCCCAGATGGTCGCAGAGCAGGTGGGCCATATCGATGTCGTGCTGCTGGCCGTTGGGCATCAACACGCCGATCACCCGATCCTTGCCCAGCGCCTTCACGCAGAGGGCGGCGGCGACGGAGCTGTCCTTGCCGCCGGAAATTCCCAGCACCGCGTTGCAGCCGGGGCCGTTCTCCTCGAAGAAATCCCGGATCCACTGCACGCAGGCTTCTGTGGTTTTCTTTACGTCAAACATAGTATTCTCCTTTGTCTGCGGACAAGCAGTACCCATAAAGGGCACAGGTGCTTGTCCCTACAATACGTTGATCTGGCAGGAGCGCATGACCTCCAGGGCGGCCTCGTGCTTCTCCGGGCTCACGCCGGCGCAGCAGGCTGCGTCCACGTACACTTCCTTCTCGTGAAAGCGGGCCTTGAGCAGCAGCGCATTGGAGATCACGCAGATATCGGTGCAAAGGCCGACCACGGTGACGTCAAAGTCCTCTCCCCCGGCGGCATCCTCGATCAGCTGCGGGAGCACAAGGGAACCGAAGGTGGGCTTTTCGACCAAAACCGCATCGCGCTCCTGCAAGGCTTCGGCGATCTCGGGGGCAAGGGCCCAGCCGGGCGTACCCTTCACGCAGTGGGCCACGGGCAGGTGACGACCCTCCGCCGTTTGCAGATAGGCCTCCCCATGGGTGTCCAAGGTGGCGAAGACCGGGCCCCGGAAGCTGCGGATCTTTTCCACGACCTTCGGCTTGACCGCCACGGCCTCCTGGGTGCCCAGCGCTCCGTCAATGAAGTCGGTCTGCATATCGACCACGACTAAAAAGTGTTTCATAGTATCCCTCGATTTCATATGGGAAGCGGCATGATTTTACAGATTCGCTTCCAACCATTGCAGCATTTCCTCACGGCCCTCATGGGACATGGGGAAAACCTTCTCGCCCTCGATCTCGCTGAACTCGTAGCTCAGCGGCCCATGCCAATATTCCGCCTTGATAGAGCTGGCTTCGTAATCCACCTCTTTTTTCTTGGGCGGGATCATGACGGCATCCGGCGTGATCTTGTATCGGAACAGGCCGCAGGAGCCGGTAAAGACGTTGCCGTTCTCAAAGTGGTGAAACACCGGCAGAAAGACGGCGCTCATTCCCCCACCAGCTCCTCCATCTCATCCAGCAGCTCGCCGAAGAGGGCCAGGGCCTGGTTCACAGGCTCGGGGCTGGACATATCCACACCGGCGCCCTTCAGCAGGTCGATGGGATCCTTGGAGCAGCCGCCGGAGAGGAAGCCGATGTAATCCTTGACCGCAGGCGCACCCTCCCGCAGAATGCGGCGGGACAGGGCGATGGCGGCGGAATAGCCGGTGGCGTACTGGAAAACATAGTAGTTGTAGAAGAAGTGGGGGATGCGCTCCCACTCGTAGGCGATCTCGTCGTCCAGGACAATGTCGTCGCCGAAGTACAGCTTATTCAGCTTCTTGTACTCCTCGCACATCCGGTCGGCAGTCAGCGCCACGCCCTCCTGGTTCAGTTTCCCCAGCAGCAGCTCGAACTCCGCGAACATGGTCTGACGGTAGATGGTGCCACGGAACTGCTCCAGGAAGTGGTTGATCAGATAAGCCCGCTCCTTCTTGTCGGTGGTCTTGCTGAGCAGATGCTCCATCAGCAGGGCCTCGTTGCAGGTGGAGGCCACCTCCGCCACGAAGATCACGTAATCGGCATCCACAGGGTTCTGGTACTTGTTGGAATGCCAGGAGTGCAGGGCGTGGCCCATCTCATGGGCAAGGGTGAACTGGCTGTCCAGAGTGCCGGTGTAGTTCAGCAGAACGTACGGATGCACCCGCGCACCGGCGGAGTAGGCGCCGCTGCGCTTGCCCACATTCTGATAGACGTCGATCCAGCGGTGATCAAAGCCCTCCTTGAGGATGCTGCGGTATTCCTCGCCCATGGGCGCCAGGGACTCATAGACTGTCTGCTTGGCCTGCTCGAAGGGGATCTTGGTGTCCGCGCCGGAGACAAGCGGGGTGTAGAGGTCGTAGAAGTGGAGCTCGTCCACGCCCAGGAGCTTTTTACGAAGACGGATGTAGCGATGCAGCTTATCCACATTCTGATGCACCGCTTCAATAAGGTTGTGATAAACGCTCACAGGGACGTTGGTGTTGTCCAGCGCGGCCTCCAGCGAGGAGCTGTACTTTCTGGCGTCGGCGTTGAACTGCAGGCTCTTGACCTGCGCGTTGAGGATGGAGGCCACGGTGTTCTTGTTGGCCGCCCAGGTGTTATAGGTGTTCTCAAAGGCGGACTTCCGAAGCAGCCGGTCGTTGGACTCCATGTAGGAGATGTAGGTACCCTGGGAGAGGGGATGCTTGTTGCCGTCCTTGTCCACCGCATCGGGGAAGGTCAGATCGGCGTCGGCAAACTTGGAGTAGATATCGTCCGGCGCCTGCATCATCTCTCCGGCCATGGCCAGCAGCTTTTCTTCGCTGGGCGTCAGCACATGGGCGGCATGACGGCGAATGTTGAAGATAAAGCGGCGATAGCGCTCCAGGCCCGGTTCTTCGGCATAGAAGCGCTCCATTTCCGCATCGGAGATCGCCATGATCTCCGGCGTTTCGAAGGAGGTGGCGGAGGTGAACGCCACATAGGCGGACATCGCCATGCCGTTCATTTCCTGATACTTGGAAACACGGGTATCTTCGTCGTTGCGGCGAGAGGAATAGTTGTAGATATTGCTCAGCAGGACGCCGGCGGCCTCCAGCTTCTGGGCATACGCCAGCAGGGTCTTTGCATCCTGGCCCAGCTTCCCGGCAAAGGAGGCAAGCGCAGCGGTTTCGGCCTTCAGCTTTTCAAGGTCTTTGGTCCAGGCCTCATCGGAGGGATACAGATCTTCGATCGCCCAGCGATCCTTTTCCGCGATTTCGGAACGCTCCGGAATTTTCTTCGTTTCAGCCATGTTTGTAATTCCTTTCTATTCACCCTACGGTGTTTATTTCGCACATGTATTTTACTTCAATTCGTTCCTTTCGTCAATCCTATTCTGAATATCCTTCAGCACGTACATAAAAAATTTACGATTATTGCTCCGCAAATCTTGAAAACAGGAGAATAATACGGTATAATATCCCCCAGTGAACCTGGATATACCAGAACAGCATAAACAAAGCTGATTTGAATTTCGAAAGGAGTACATATCATGGGACTTATTGCTGCAGGTCTTGGCGCAGTCGGCGGCGTGCTCGCCGATCAATGGAAGGAATTTTTCTACTGTGACGCGATCGACAAGAACGTACTGGCCGTCAAGGGTCAGAAACGGATCTCCGGCCGCTCCAGCAATACCAAGGGAAATGACAACATTATCTCCAACGGCTCTGTGATCGCCGTGGCTGACGGCCAGTGCATGATCATCGTGGAGCAGGGAAAGATCGTTGAGGTCTGTGCGGAGCCCGGCGAATTCGTTTGGGATTCCTCCACCGAGCCCTCCATCTTCACCGGCAAGCTGGGCACCAGCATCAAGGAAACCTTTAAGCTCATCGGCAAGCGCTTCACCTTCGGCGGAGATCCCGGCAAGGATCAGCGCGTGTACTATTTCAATACCAAGGAGATCATCGACAACAAGTTCGGCACCCCCACCCCCATCCCCTTCCGTGTCGTTGATCGCAACATCAACCTGGACATCGACGTCTCCGTTCGCTGCAGCGGCGTGTATTCCTACCGGGTGGTAGACCCCCTGCTGTTCTACGCCAACGTCTGCGGCAACGTGGAGCCCTCCTACAACAGATCGGAGATCGACAGCCAGCTGAAGACGGAGTTCGTCTCCGCCCTGCAGCCTGCGTTTGCGAAGATCTCTGAGCTGCAGGTTCGTCCCTCCGCGCTGCCCGGCCATGCCGAGGAGCTGAGCGAGGCCATGAACGCCGCCCTGTCCAAGAAGTGGGGCGAGCTGCGGGGCATCCAGGTGGTCTCCATCGCCATGAACCCCATCACCCTCTCCGAGGAGGATCAGGAGCTCATCAAGAAGGCCCAGCACGCCGCCATCATGCGAGATCCCACCATGGCTGCCGCCACGCTGGTGGAGGCCCAGAGCCAGGCCATGAAGGACGCCGCCAACAACTCCGCCGGCGCGATGAACGGCTTTATCGGCTACGGCATGGCACAGCAGGCAGGCGGCTTCAACGCGCAGAACCTGTTTGCCATGGGCCAGCAGCAACAGCAGGCCGCTCCCGCTGCTCCCGCTGTTCCCGCGGAAAAGAAGGCCAATACCTGGCGCTGCAGCTGCGGCGCAGAGAACACCGGCAAGTTCTGCATGGAATGCGGAAAGTCCAAGCCCGAGGATACCGCCGGCTGGACCTGCAGAAAATGCGGCGCTGTGAATAAGGGCAAGTTCTGCATGGAGTGCGGCGAAAAGAAGCCGGCTGACGAGCCGCTGTACAAGTGCGACAAGTGCGGCTGGCAGCCCGAGGATCCCAAGCATCCTCCGAAGTTCTGCCCCGAATGCGGCGATATCTTCGACGAGAGAGACATTCAGTAACATTTGCTTATGCGTAAGCTGTTCCCCGATGGGAAGGTCTGGACCATTCCCAACGTCATGTCTTTCTTCCGGATGCTGTTGGTGCCGTTTATCATCTGGTCTTATCTGGGGCTGAAAAACACGACCCTGACCATCGTCCTCGTTGCCCTTTCCGCTCTGACCGACGTATTGGACGGAAGGATCGCCAGAAGATTCCAAATGGTTTCCGACCTGGGAAAAGCGCTGGATCCCCTTGCGGACAAGCTGACCCAGGTGAGCCTTGTGCTATGCCTGGCGTTCTCCCGGCCTCTGCTGTGGGTCTTGCTCGGGCTTTGCGTGGTTCGGGAGCCCTGTATGGCGATCCTCGGCTATATCACGATCCGGAAGACGAATCAGGTCCCCTGTGCAAAATGGTACGGAAAGCTGTCCACGGTCGTTCTCTATTCGACCGCACTGGTTTTCCTGGTCTTTCCGCAGGTTTCGCAGCGCCTTGCCAACGTCCTGATCGGACTGTGCATCTTCTGCGTGGCCTCTGCGCTCCTGCTCTACACCCGATACCACGTGGGCGTGTGGAAGCAGGCGGACGCACAGAAGGCCGAATAACTGATTCTCAGCATAAAAACAGCCGCGGCCTTTTCGGTCACGGCTGTTTTTTTGATCCTGTCTTTAATCATTTTGATCCTGGTCGAACACCTCGCGAAACGCCCGGATCGAATCCTCATCCAAGGACTTTCCGCTGATCAGATCCTTTTGGCTCAGCATTCCCACCAGCTTGCCGTTTTCCGTCACCGGCAGACGCCGGATCTGGTGCTTTCCCATGGTTTTGGCCGCCCGGAGCCCGCTCTCCTCTGCCGGGACGGTCACGGCCCCGGTGCTCATAATGGTGCGGACTCTGGTGATGTTCGGATCATAGTTTGCCGCAACACAGCGCACCGCAATGTCCCGATCCGTGAGCATTCCCACAAGCTTCCCCCCCTGCGAGGTGACAGGAAGCGCGCCGACGTTGTGCCGGCTGAGCAGTCTGGCCGCGGCGGACACGGTCTCCTCCCGATCCACCGTGATGGGACTGCCGGACATCAGATCCTTCACTTGCATGATAAATCCTCCTTCTGAAGATATGTTCAGAAGGAGGATTTCCAAATCATTACAAGAATATACCCTCAGTCTCCGTTCTTTTTCAGGCCCAGCTTTTGCTCGAAGAATAATGCTGTCCCCTCCAGCACGTTCTCCCGGAACGGCGACTCCAGCTTTGCATCCTGCATCACCTGCTGTACGCCGGCCTCGTAGTCCCGATCCAGCAGGCGGAAATACGCCGCTACACCGGCGCCCGGCGTCTCGTCCTCCAGGCGATAAACCTGGAGGGCTGTTTCCGCGGAGACACAGTAGCTGATGATATAGTACGGCACCTCGAAGAAATGCAGAATGTCGATCCAGGACTGGGAGTAGTAGAATTCAAAGCCTGGAATAGAGATCCCGTAGTCAACACAGCACTGCCGGAAGATCTCGTTGATCGTATCGACGGTAATGTCATCCGGCTCCAGGGCGTACACTCTGGACTCAAAATCGGCATATACTGCCTGATAGACAAAGGTATCCAGCAGATCTCTGAGCTCCAGCTTCAAAAGGGTCTCCTTCTGCTTCTCGGAAAGGTAATCCGTATAGGTAATGGCAAGAAATTCCATGGACTGCGAGAAGGTCTCCGCCGTCTCCAGATCTTCCTTTGCGCCATAGTTGTAATAGGAATCGGTGAAATGGCCGAATTCATGGGAAAAGCTATAGTAATCCTTCCCGCTTCCCTTTGCGTTCAGAAATACAAACGGAGACTCATAATCGAACAGATAGGTCTGGAAGGAGGCCTCCAGTTTTTTGGGGGACTGACTGATATCGCAAAGCTCGTAGGACCGCATGAAACGGTACGCATCCCAGACCGTTCCGCCGATATTCTGCGCGGCGGATTGAAGCATCTCGTAGAGGGACGCCTCCGAAGCGCTTCCGTAATCCAGCATGGAAAGCGCATAGCTGTAATTCGCGTTTTGCATGACCGGAACCAGATATGTCCGGATCCCCTTCAGAAAAGCGTCTCCCTGCGCCGGGGTATAATCCCTTTTGTAGGTCATATCGTAGCTGTATTCCGCGAAGCTGTCATACTCCAGAACAGCGGCCAGCTGCTGGCGAACCTTCACCAGACGAACGTACACGTCGCCGATGGACGCGTTATACTGTTCGTAATAGGCCTGCAGCGCGCCGACATACTCGGAATAGTTTTCGGTCTCCAGCCATTCATCCAGGGATTTTGTCTGGCCTCTGTAGCTGACCTGTATATCGGAGGTCAGGGCCCGGTATTCCGTCAGCAGCGCGGCCTCCTCCTGGGAAAGGCGGAGGTATTCCGGGTTTGTGTAGACCTCATAGTCGTCGTATTTGAGGAAGAACCCATCGCCGAAATAGAGCTCCTCCAGCTGATTTCTGCAGGGAGAAGCGGCAAAGGCCTTGTAGAGAGCCTCCAGCTTCTCCTCCAGATTTGACTTTTCCGCCTCGCAGTAGTTGTATTCGTCCTGGTAGTAGCTCTGTGTGGTATCCAGGCTGTACAATACGTTGGCCAGCGAATCCATGGAGTAGAAGCTGACGTAGCGATCGCTGAGCGCATAGTATTCTTCCAGCAGGGCCTCCGCTTCGGTGCTGTCCGCGGCGCGCTGGGTCAGGCTCTCAAAATCGGCATACAGTGACTCCACGTCGGGCCGGACGTACGTCATTTGGGAAAACGGGACCAACTGCACCTGCTCGTCCGGCAGATAGTCCCGCATACCGGCGTTCTGCCAGCGGATCAGTGCCTCGTCGTCCGGATCGAAGGGCGGCTCTGTGATCTCCGGGGCTTCTGTCGGTGCTTCGGCCGTGACCGTCGGATCCGTCGGCGCGGCAGTGCTCTCCGGCGGCGCAGCGGTGGTGACCGCTTCGGTGGGCCGCGGGGCCTCCGTGGTGGAAACAGAAATCACGTCGGGGGCCGCGGGAATGAGCATCAGATTGGTGCAGCCTGTCAAAAAGACGGTCAGCGTCAGCAGCAGCGCCAGCAGCCGTGACGCGTGATCATGCTTTCTCATATTGTGTTCTCCTTTATCGGTTGAAGAGTCGGGAAAGGGCCTCGTAGGCAATGGGGCTGCCTGCAAGCACGCTGCATTTGTGGAGCAGGTCCAGCGGAGCTCCGTCGATCTGCGTCACCAGACAGCCCGCCTCCCGGGCGATCAGCGAGCCTGCCGCATAATCCCACGGGCAGAGTCTGCACTCAAAAAACACACCGGCCCGCCCTGCGGCAAGATAGCAGAGATCCAGCGCGGCGGACCCAAAGCGGCGGATATCCTGCACCAGGGGGAAGGCCGCGTTGAACAGGCGTAGCGTCTCCGGTACAAGCTCCCTGTAATACACGCCGGAGCCGAAGATCAGCAGGCTCCGCTCCAGCGGGTGATCCTGGCAGTGGATGGGCCTGCCGTTCAGGCTTGCCCCTTCTCCCCGCTTGGCCGCGTAGAGCTCCCCGTCATAGGGGTTATAGACGACGCCGTATTCCATCCGGCCGAAATGCGCCAGGCCGACGCTGACGCAGCTGTTGTGATAGCCCTGGACAAAATTCGTAGTCCCGTCGATGGGATCCACGATGAAGAGCCATTCCCGCTTGGGATCGTCCTCGCAGATGTCGCCCTCCTCGCCCAAAAAACCGGCGTCCGGAAGCAGCGCCAGCAGCTCCTTCCGCAGATAATTCTGAACCAGCAAGTCATACTTGGTGACCAGATCCCGCGGGCTGGTCTTTTCCCGGACGGAGTGCTCCACGTCCCGGGCGGAGAGCACGATCTTCCCCGCCTCCCGAACCACGTCACAAAGCTTTTGCAGCATCGTAATTCCTTCTTTATTTCGTATTTTTACCCTATTATACCGGATTCATTTATGAAAATCAAGAAAAGAGCGGGTCATTTCTGTAATTCTGCCGGAAAGCAGGAGCAGGGCAATCACATTGGGCACCGCCATCAGGCCGTTGCAGATATTGGCAGCGGTCCAGATCCCCCGGGTCGAGCAAAAGGGCGCAAGGGCCACCGTCAGCGCATACACGGTAAGATAGGCCCTGCGAAGCCGCGCCGAGCCGCCGGTCAGATCGTCCAGGCAGGCTGTGCCGTAGCAGCTCCAGCCGATGACGGTGGTAAAGGCAAACATGGAAAGCAGCAAAAACACAATCCCCTTTTCCAGAAGACCGGGCAAGGGAAGCCCCTTGGCAAACGCCAGCATAGTGGCGCCGACTCCAGCGCCGGAGGATCCGGTGACCAGGATGACCAGCCCCGTCAGCGTACAGATCAAGAACGTGTCGAATACGATCGCCGTCATGGAGATCAAGCCCTGCTCCACAGGGGCGGTGCCCTCTGCGGAGGCGGCTGCAATGGGAGCCGTGCCGAGGCCTGCCTCATTGGAAAAGATACCGCGGCTGACCCCTGCCATGACAGACCCGAGGAAGCCCGCGCCGAAGCTTGCGGGATCCCGAACGCAGGCGAACACGGAACAGATCGCCGCCGGAAGCTGCGCCCTGCAGCGAAGCAGGATCCAAACACAGCACAGGAGGTAAAGCCCGCACATAGACGGAACGATCCGCGCAGAAAAGCGGCTGATGCGCCGGATGCCGCCAAAGAGAAAGTGGAACGCCAGACAGGACATCACCAGCCCGGCAAGGATCCCCGATACAGGGATCTCGCTGCCCCAGGGGAGCTGCACGATCCAGAGCCTGTGCGTGGATTCCGAGAGCAGCGCCGTCAAGCAAGCTGTGATGCTGCCGATCTGGACAAAGGTCCCTACGCCGCAGAGCCCCGCCATGGCGCCGAAAAAGGAAAAGGCCTTCGCCAGCGGCCGGTATCTGCGTCCCAGGCCCAGGGAAATATAGGCAAAGGGGCCGCCGGCCCATTTGCCCTCGGCCGTGCGGCGGCGATACGCCACAGCCAGCAAGCCCTCCGCGTATTTCAAGGCCAGACCGGTAAACGCGCTGAGCTCCATCCAAAAGAGCGCGCCTGGGCCGCCGAGGGAGAGCGCAGTGGCAACGCCCACCATATTCCCGGTGCCGATGGTTGCAGAGAGAGAGGTGCAGAGGGCGCCGAAGGCCGAAACGCCGGAAGCGCACCGCCCGTTCGAACGGAATACCAGCTTCATGGCGGCCGGAAGCCTGCGGATGGGAAAGAAGCGAAGCCGCAGCAGCAGATAGACGCCGGTTCCCAAAAGCAGGGACAGCAGCGGCCAGCCCCAGATCGCCTGTTCCATGGTTGTAAGAAGCTTTTCCATCCCATTTTCCCCTCCCGGCTCAGACCAAATTCTCTGCCTTCCATGAAGAATATGAAAAGCCGGGCGCGAAAATGAAAAAACTCTTGCACAAAGGCAATCAGCATACTATAATAGTAAAATAAGTTTCAAAATTATTTGGCTTAGCTGAGCGTCTCAAATCAGGAGGAATCATCTATGCAGCCAAAAACTGTGAAAAAACTCCGTGCCTGTTTGCAGCCCGGAAAGCGAGTTCATTTAGTCGGGATCGGCGGCGTGTCCATGCGTCCCCTTGCTCTGGTGCTCCGGGATCGGGGCATGGAAATCACCGGCTCCGATATGAACGCCTCGGTCTCCACCGAGGAATTACAATCCCACGGCATTACCGTCTACATCGGACATAACGCAAATAACATTCGCGGCGCATCCTGCATCATTCGCACCGCAGCCGCGCATAACGATAACCCGGAAATCGCTGCGGCCCGTGCCGCCGGGATCCCGGTATTTGAGCGGGCGGAGGCCTGGGGCGTGCTGATGCAGGAATACAAAAACGCCATCTGCGTCTCCGGCACCCACGGCAAGACCACCACCACCTCCATGCTTACCCATATTTTCATGGAGGCCGGACGGGATCCCACAGTCATGATCGGCGGCTTCCTTCCCCTGCTCCACGCGGGACATCGGGTCGGCAACGGCAATACGATCATTGCCGAGAGCTGCGAATACTGCAATTCCTTCCACAACTTCTCCCCCACCGTGGCCGTGATCAACAACATTGAGGAGGATCACCTGGATTTCTTCAAGGATCTCGGGGAGATCAAGGCCTCCTTCCGTCATTTTGCAGAGCTGGTTCCGGAGAACGGTCTGGTCATTGCCAACGGCGACGACAAGAACACCGTTGACGCCCTGCAGGGGCTCCGTTACAGAACCTTCGGCCTCGGCGCACAGAACGACGTGCACCCGGAGGACGTCTCCGCGGATTGGCGGCAATGCACCGTGATCTGCGACGGCGCGCCCTACTGCAGCCTCTCCCTTGCGGTCTACGGGGAATACAACCTGGTCAACGCCCTGGGCGCCTGCGCGGTAGCCCACGACATGGGGATCGACGGGGCCTGCGTCAGCCGCGCGCTGGCGGAATTCCACGGCGCGGGACGGCGGATGCAGTTCAAGGGACAGTGCAACGGCGCCGACGTCTACGATGATTACGCCCACCACCCCCACGAGGTCGCGTCCCTGTTAAAGGCCGTGCGCTCCATGGGATATGAGCGGCTGATCCTGGCCTTCCAGCCCCACACCTACACCCGCACCAAGGCGCTTTTCCATCAGTTTGTGGAGGTGCTCCGGGAGCCGGACGTGCTTGTTCTCTCGGAGATCTACGCGGCCCGGGAGCGCAACACCGTCAACATCCATTCCTCTGATTTGGCTGAGAAGATCCCCGGCTCCGTCTGCTTCGATACCCTGCCGGAGGTCTCCGAATACTTACGCTCCATCGCAAAGCCCGGCGACGTGATCCTCACCGTGGGCGCGGGTGATATTTATACGGTTGGCGAGACGATCTGCAAGACGAAGGAATGAGGCGGCATTATGAAATACCGACTGAATCACAGCAACTACGCGGACTTCTCCGTGTATGAGATCAACAAGCTGCCCCCCAGAAGCTATTTTATCCCCTACCCGAGCCGGGCAGGCGCTGACGCAGTGGGGAGCATGGAAAAACGCTACCGCTCCCCCAAGGTCGTCTGCCTGAACGGGGTCTGGGATTTCAAGTTTTATCCGAGACCCGGAGAACTCCCCGAGGAGATCGACACAGAGCTGCTCAACTTCGACACCATGGAGGTTCCGGCCTGCTGGCAGTTCCGGGGCATCGACCGGCCCTTCTATCTGAACGTACGCTATCAGTTTCCCTTTGATCCGCCGGTGATCCCCACCACGGAGCCCGTGGGCCGGGTCTTCTCCTGGATCGGCGGCGACCAGGGGGTGAAGCCCCGGTGGAAAACACCCAAGGACGAGTACAACTTCGCAGGGCTCTATCGCCGCTTCCTCCATGTGGAGCCCGGCGAACAGCAGTATGTGATCTCCTTCCTGGGCGTGGCAAGCTGCCTGGATCTGTACGTCAACGGGCAGTTCGTGGGCTACTCCGAGGGTGCTCACAACACGGCGGAGTTCGATTTGACCGGCTTCCTGCATCCGGGGGAAAACGAACTGCTGGTGCTGGTGCGCCGCTGGTGCACGGGCACATACCTGGAATGCCAGGATATGTTCCGCAACAACGGCATCTTCCGGGACGTGCTGCTGCGGATCTCGGAGCCCGCCGACCTGTGGGACGTCGACGCCCGGACGGAAAAGCGCGGTGATCGCTACGCCGTCACCCTCAGCGCCGAGGCAAAGGAAGGCACAAACGTGCGCTTCCTGCTGGAGGGAAAGGGTCTGAAGCGCAGCGCCTCCGCCACGGTGGAGAACGGAAAAGCCTCCATTTGCCTGACGGATCTGGACGTGGTGGAATGGAACGCCGAGGCCCCCACCCTCTACAGCATCTACTATGAGACGGACAGCTGCTGCGTCAAGGAGCGCATCGGCTTCCGCACGGTGGAGATCCAGGGCGACGTTTTCCTGCTCAACGGCAGGAAGCTCAAGCTCCACGGCGTCAACCACCACGATACCTCTCCCACCAACGGCTACACCATGACCCCCGAAGAGATCCGGCGGGATCTTCTGCTCTGCAAGGATTACAACATTGACACTGTTCGCAGCTCCCACTACCCGCCGGATCCTCTGCTGCTGGAGCTGGCAGACGAGCTGGGGCTTTACATCATCGACGAAAACGACCTGGAGACCCACGGCACCTGGGCCCACCGGCTTCCCCCCAGCTATGACTTGATCTCCGACGACCCCAAGTGGGAGCCCCGGTATCTGGATCGGATCGCCCGGCTCTACGGCCGGGATAAGCTGCGGGGCAATACCTGCGTGATCCTGTGGTCCCTGGGCAACGAGGCCGGAGGCAGCTGCAACACCGACGCCATGTACGATTGGCTCAAGGGGAAAACCACGCTGCCGATCCACTATGAGTCCGTGATCCACTGCAAGCGGACCTGCTACGACGTGGGCAGCGAGATGTACCCGGAGCCTGCGAAGGTTCTGGAGGTGGGCGAGCATCGGCGCAAGGAAGCGAAGCTCAACGACCGGCCCTACTTCCTCTGCGAATACGCCCACGCCATGGGCGTCGGCCCCGGCAATGCGGAGGCCTATTGGAAGATCATCTACGAGCATGACAATCTCATGGGCGGATGCGTCTGGGAGATGGTGGATCATGCGGTGCTCCACGAGGACGGGCGCTATACCTACGGCGGCGACCACGGAGAATGGGAGCACGACGGGAACTTCTGCGTAGACGGCCTGTTCTACCCGGATCGGACGCCCTCCACCGGAGCCAGACTGATCCGGCATATCTACCGGCCCATCCGGATCCGCCATCTGGAAGGCGATCAGTTTGAGCTGTTCAACACCACAGCCTTCACCTCCGGCGAGCAGTTCACTCTGCAGCTGCGCTGGAACGACGGGACGGAGGCTTCGATCCTCCCCGTTGTGCCTCCGCTGACCAAGGCCGTCATCCACTTCCCCATGGGGCAAGCCACCGGGGACGGACTGCGGCTGACGGTAAGCGTCACCGACACCCGCAGCGGCAGAGAGTGCTCTGTGGAGCAGCTGGTTTTGGAGGAAGCGCCGCTTTGTGCCCCGGAGGACAAATCCTACCCGAGAAATCTGAGCTTCCCGGACGGGATCTTCTGCCTGGAGCTGCCCAACGGGAGAAAGCTGGTGGGCGCCGCGCCCTACACAATGCTCTGGCGCGCCGCCACAGACAACGACCGGGATCCCATGTCCAGGGACAGTATGCGGCATTGGTACGGCATGAAGGAAAGCCTGCGCTCTGTGAAGATGCTGCAGGATCGGATCGTGCTCTGGTGGCGACTGAGCTGTGACGCCGGACGCTTTGACGTGACCGACGAGTATGCCAACACGCCGGAAGGACTTCTGATCACCAGCCGTCTGTACTGCCACAACTGCAAGGGCCCGATCCCCCGCTTCGGCAAGGCCTTCCGGCTGGTCAGGCAGTTTGACGACGTGCGTTACTTCGGCCGAACCGGAGAGAGCTACTGCGACATGAAGGAGCAGTTCCCCATCGGCCAGGTTTCCTGCAAGGTCGCGGATATGACGGAGCCCAACATCCGGCCCCAGGAGAGCGGCAACCGCTGCGACTGTGCCTGGGCGGAGCTCAGCGACGGATCCGTCACCCTTCGCTTCGAAGCAGTAGACCGTCCCTTTGAGCTGGGGATCAAGCCCTACTCCGACAAGGCGCTGCTGGGAATGCGCCACCGGGAGGACGAGGCCCGAACCGGCACCTACGTCACCATCCAAGCCTTCCAGCAGGGCATCGGCACCGGCTCCTGCGGCCCCCGCACCGCGCCGGAGTTCTGCTATTCCAGCGAGGAACACTACGTTCTGCGTTTTCTGATCCGCGTAGAAAAAGAATAATTGGAAAAGCCTCCGTCAAACCCGACGGAGGCTTTTCTGTACGCAATTAGGACGGTATCTGCCAGAAGGCGGTCTGATTGTCTCCCCTTGGGACAAAGGCAAAGCCGAGAGACTGATAAAGGCGGATGGCCGGGTCGTTGTCCGCGTCCACGAACAGCAGCATCCCATGGGGACGGTTCTCGGCAAGGGCCTTCTCCATCAGCTTTCTGCCCCAGCCACGCCATCTGGACGCTTCTCTGACCAGAAGATCGTAGACCTCATTCTCCTCAAATTTATGGGTCACGTCCACATAGCCGACAACTTGCCCGTCCTCAACGGCAAGAAATGCACGGAAGCGGTCCGGGGCCTGGAAAACCTTTTCTGCAGTCCAATAAACATCCTTGTTGTGTATGTCGGAGTATTCCGTAAAATATTGCTCGGAAAGGGGCACAATGCCCTCGGAATCCTGCTCCTGTCTGTAATCGGTCAGGGTCATACGGCGCTGCACCGGGTCGAAGGCTGCGTTCCGTTCCGCCAGAAGCCTTTTCAGCAGCTCGTTGTGAGGATTGAACACGAAATCCGCCTGGAAGCCGGGATAACAGACGCGCAGAAAATCCAGGATCTCCCGATAGGCGGCAGACGATCGGGAAAGCCCCACGATCATTTCCAAATAGCGCTCCTGCGGCAGCACCAGAAACACGAACAGGCCGGTAATCCGGTTGCCGTCAAAGACCCCAAGGACGAGATTGTTTTGTTTTTCCACCGCGTTCCGCAGATTGCACTGCAGCTGCTCCTCTGTGAGCAGATGCGGGTCGGAATAGTCCGGGTCGTGGTTGAGGTCTGTGAGAAAGGACGTAAACGAATCCAGCTCCCGAAGAATGCGTATCATTGCGTATGACTCCTTTTGCTATTATTGCGCCGCCTCCACGAAGGCCCGGAAAATGACCGTTCCGGGGCCCTTGGCCGTGTCGAAGAACTCCGGGTGCCATTGGACCGCCCAGAGGAAGGGCTGCTTGGGATCCCAGACGGCTTCGATCAAACCGTCCTCCGCTACGGCCATCGGCTCCAGGCCGGGGGCCAGGGCCTTGATCCCCTGGTGGTGGCAGCTGTTGACCCCAAGGCTGTCTGCCCCGTAGGCTTCCGCCAGCGGGCCGGACAGGGTCACAAAATGCTCCGCCCGGTCGTAGGGCCGTTCCATGCGGTGGTTCCGGCTCTCGGGGCGTTGGGTGGGCAGATCCTGCCAGAGGGTGCCGCCCAGGGCGGCGTTGATCAGCTGCAGACCCCGGCAGATGCCCAGGATCGGAATGTTCTTTTTCATGGCGGCCCGCAAGACGGCAGGCTCCAGGCGATCCCGGGCGGGACACAGCTGGCTGCAGCATTCCATAACGGCTTCCCCGTAAAGGGCGGGATCCACGTCGTGACCGCCGGTGAACAGCACGCCGTCGCAGAGCTCCACCAAGCGCTCGCTGTCCTCGCCGACCTCCAGGGGCAGCATGACTGGCAGCGCCCCGGCGTGGATCAAGCCCTGAAAGTAGGCGGGCAGCATCCAATAGGAATCCTTTTCCAGGTCAAATAGCGGCAGTACGCCGATGATGGGCTTCTTCATCGATCAGTCCTCCCCTTCCTCGGGCTCCAGAACGTAGGCGCTTACGATCTCGCCGAAGTAGGTCACATGGGGATCCCGGTTGGAGCCCGGGAAGCTGCTCTCCTTCGTCTGGGGATAAAAGCGCTCTGCCAGAGCCTCCGGCAGAAGGCCGGGCTCCTGCACCTGGCGATAGAGGATCCTGCACTCCAGGGTCACGGGAAACTCCCGGATGGCTGGAACGGAGACGCTTTCCCCGGGAACGGTGTGCAGGCCGCAGGCGGTTAGCTTATCCAGACCCCGGCCGCTCTTGCTGCCGCAGACAGCGATAGCGTTTTTGTCCGGCTCCCCCAGGGGGATATTCACGGTGAACTCCGGGTTCTGGTCCAGCAGTTCCCGGGTATAGCGGCCCGTGCGGACGTAGGCGGCAAAGACCGGGCGATTCCAATTGACGCCCACGGTGCCCCAGCCGATGACCATGGAGTTGACCTTGTCTCCGACGGCAGAGGTCAGCAAAATGCCTTTGGGAAGCGTCTCGGCGGTATAGGCGGCACATTCGGACAAACTGAGCTTGCGGCGTTTCATAGTAATCCCTCCATACGATTTGATGGGATCATTCTATCAGATGGCGCGATGAAATGCAACTGAAATCCGTCATTGGAGCTGAGATTTCCAGAGCTTGTCCTCCCGGTAGATCAGGTTGCCGTAGCCCCCGTCCACCCGATCCAGGGAGTGGGGCTTCCGGGCCTTGGCGGTAAAGCCCACGTAGCCCCGCAGATCGTAGGGGATCCGGTCGGTGTTCCCTTCCAGCACCTCGCTGCAGACCCGGATCACCGCGTCGAAGATCTCGAAGGGCAGCTCTCCGCTGCCGTGGCCCTCCAGGATCCGATCCACCCGGCCATTAAGCAGGCCTTTCAGACGGATCAGCCCGTCCCGGAACTCCTCCACGGAGGTGGACTCCCGGCCCAGCAGGAAGCTGGCCCGGCTCACCGCGTCCCCGGAAAAGAGAAGCTTGTCCTCCCGATCCAGGATCACCAGATTGCCCCGGGTGTGGCCCGGGCAGGCAAAGGCCTCCAGGGTGATGCCGCCCAGGTCGAACACGTCCCCCTCTTTCAGCGGGAGAAAATGGCTGAAGGGCGCAGGGGTCAGCAGGTCCTCGGGGGTGACCAGCTTTGCGTCTCTGGAGATCTGCAAGCCCCAGAGCCGGTAATCCCGGTCGCACTGGCGGGTGTAGACCTCTTCCTCCTCCGGGTTCAGATAGACTTCGTCGAACTCCACTGCCCCCATGGCGTGATCCTGGTGGCCGTGGGTCAGAAGGACGATCAGCGGCTTGTCGCCGTTGACCTTGTCCACTTCGGCCTTCAGGGAGCCGAAGCCGCAGCCGGTGTCGATCAGCGCAGAGCGCTCCCTGCCCCGCACCAGATAGCAGCGCTCATGAAAGCGGCCCAGAAAGCCGGTGATGTGGTCGTTGATGGGATATACGTCAAAATGTACCATGCAATATCATCCTATAAGACGCCCTCCGGCTTTTCACCGGAGGGCGTAAGCTGTATCTTATTCGTTGGGGTAGGTTTCCAGGAAGGCGTGGAAGTGACGCATGGGCAGATCCTTGCCCTTGACGATCCGCACGTTGGGGATGGACTCCCGATCCTCGTAGAGGGCCTTGACGGCGGCGATCACGTAATCCATGTGCTCCTGACTGAACATACTGCGGTTGATGGCGAAGCGAACCACGTTGCAGACCTCCTCCTGCTGCTCCGGGGTCTTGAGGTCGTACTCCATGGAGTAGTCGCCCAGCTCCGCGGTGCGGATGCCGTAGCGGCGGATCAGCTCAATGGAGAAGCCCTGGCCGGCGAACTTCAGATGGTCGCGCTTGTTGTCGAAGAACTCGGTCATGTTGATATAGACGCCGTGGCCGCCGGCGGGCAGGATGACGCCCTTGACGCCGGCCTTGTACAGACCCTGGGCCAAGTACTCACACTGCTGCACACGGGCTTCCTGGTAGTTGAAGTTGCACTCCTCGTAGAGGCCGGCAGCCAAAGCCATGATGTCACGGCCGGACATACCGCCGTAGGAGTCGTTGCCGTAGCAGGAGATCTGCTTGACCTTGAGCAGCACGCCCACGTCGGTCTTGACGCTGCCGTCGGGGTTGAACTCGGAGAACTTTCTCCAGAAGCGGCCCTTGTCGCGGAAGGCCAGCATACCGCCCATATTGGCGTGGCCGTTCTTCTTGGCGGACATGGTGAAGCCGTCGCAATAGGAGAACATCTCGGTGGCGATCTCAGCGATGGACTTGTCGGCGTAGCCTTCCTCGTTCACCTTGATGAAGTAGCAGTCCTCCGCCCAGCGGGCCACGTCGAACATGAAGGGGATGTCGTACTTGGCGGCGATCTTGGCGGTCTCGCGGATGGACTTCATGGAAACAGCCTGGCCGCAGACAGTGTTGTTGGTGATGGTGGTGTAGATCAGCGGGACGTTCTCGGGGCCGACGGTCTGGATCAGCTCTTCCAGCTTCTTCACGTCCATGTCGCCCTTGAACGGGTTCTTCTCATACTTGCCGCCTTCGGGGACTTCGTAGAGCAGCTCCTTGTTGTACAGGTTGCGGGGAATGGAGCCCATCTGCTTGATGTTGCCCTCGGTGGTGTCAAAGTGGCCGTTGGAGGGGATGGTGAAGACCTTGCCGGGATAGCGGGCCGCCATGACCTTCTTGACCATTTCGAACAGGACGGACTCTGCCGCTCTGCCCTGCTGGATCAGGAAGGTGTTGGGGCGCTCCAGCTGGGCCGCGCCGCCGTTGAACAGGCCGCCCTCGTACTCGCAGAGGTAGAGCTCGTTCATCATCTTCTCGATGTCCTTGCAGTCGGTGCGGACCAGGTCGATGGACTTCTTCCAGTTCTTTTCGCCGCCGCGCTCGAAGATGTCGCGGAAGGCGTCCAGCAGAACGTAGTAGCCCTTGTTGCGGCCGTAGGACTCGTCGCCCAGGAACATGGTGGACCACTGGACGTCGGTCATGGCGGTGGTGCCGGAGTCGGAGAGCATATCAATGGTCAGCATACCGGCGGGGAAAGCGAATTCGTTATAGTGGGTGGCCTTCAGGGCGCGCTCGCGCTGTTCCACGGTGACGTCGGGAATGTTGCGGGTGACGTAGGTAAAGCTGCGGGGCGTCTTGACGTTCAGGGGATATTCCTTTGCCATAAAATTTGATCCTCCAATCAGAGATTTCAATAGCTTACAGGCCGTAGGATTCCGCCAGCTTCTTGAAGCTGGGCAGGCTGCGCTGGATCATTGCGGGGCTGACGCAGGTGCTGAAACGGACGAAGCCGGGGCAGCCGAAGCCGTCGCAGGGCACCGCCAGGATGTTCAGATCCTTGGCGCGGTCGGAGAAGCCCTCGGAGTTGCCGTCGGGGGCAGCCACCATCATATAGAAGGCGCCCTGGGGCTTGACACAGCGGAAGCCCATCTTGGTCAGCTCGGCGTACAGGGTCTTGCGGTTGGCGTCATAGGTGGCAAGGTCGGGACGCAGATGGGTGTTCCGGGCCACCACACGCTGCCACAGGGAGGGCGCGCAGACGTGACCCAGGGCACGGGCCGCGCCGGCAATGGCTGCATAGACCGCCTCGCTGTCCGCGCAGCAATCGGGCACGCAGACGTAGCCGATACGTTCGCCGGGCATAGACAGGATCTTGGAGTAGGAATAGCAGATGATGGTATTGGGATAGATGGAAGGAATGTAGGGAGCATCCAGTCCGTCATAGGTCAGCTCCCGGTAGGGCTCGTCGGAGAAGATGTAGATGGGATGGCCGATCTCCTTGCCCTTGCGGTTCAGCAGCTCCGCCAGCTTCTGCAGGGTCTCCACGCTGTAGATCACGCCGGAGGGGTTGTTGGGAGAGTTGACGATCAGCGCCTGGGTGTTGGCGTTGATGCGCTTTTCCAGCTCGTCAAAGCGGATCTGGAAATGCTCGGTATCGGGAGGAACCACAACGCACTTCAGGCCGGTGGACGCTGCGTAGGCGGGGTACTCGGAGAAATACGGGGCGATCAGCAGGATCTCCGCGTTCTCCACAGCCAGCGCGTGCATACAGGAGGTCATGGCAGGGGCAGCGCCGCAGGTGAAGAAGATGTTGTCCGGGCGGATGGTGGTGCCGGTGCGCTTGGTCAGATCGGCAGCGATGGACTCCCGAGCCTCGGCGCAGCCGCCGGCGGGGGTGTAGCCGTGCAGAGCAATGGGATCCATGGTCAGAAGCTCGCGCACGGTGTCCGCCACAGCAGCGGGGGCAGGGACGGAGGGATTGCCGATGGAGAAGTCGAACACGTTCTCCTTGCCGACCTTGGCGGCCTGCTCCATGCCGTACTCAAACAGGACACGGATGCGGCTCTTGGCGATTCCCATCTGGTGGTATTTTTCTACGACCATTTAGAGTTCCTTCCTTTCCGGTAAATGATAAATATTGGCAGTTTCCTGGCCTTGGAGGATCCGAAGACCGCCCTGGGCCAGCGCTTCCATTTCGTTTTCGCCGGGCATGACCACCACGGGGGCCAGGAAGCCGGCGTATTCGCGGATCCGATCCGTCAGCAGCTTGGAGTAGGCCAGGCCGCCGGTGAGGATGATGGCGTCGCAGCTGCCCTTGAGGGACACGGACAGCAGACCGATGGTCTTGGCGATCTGATAGGCCTGGGCCTGGTAGATCATGTCCGCCTGCTCGTCGCCGTTCTGGATCCGCTTCTCGATCTCCCGGGCGTCGCTGGTGCCCAGGTAGGCGTACATACCGCCCTTGCCGCGGATCTTCTTGTCCATCTCGGCCTTAGTGTACTTGCCGGAATAGCAGAGCTTCACCAGCGCCAGGGACGGGAAGCAGCCGGCCCGCTCCGGGGAGAACTGGCCGTCGTCGTCGCCCACGGAGTCGATCATGACGCCGTGCTGGTGGACGCTGGCGGAGGTGCCGCCGCCCAGGTGGAAGACGATCAGGTTCAGATCCTCGTACTTTTTGCCGATGGACGCCGCATAGCGGATGGCCTGGGCGTGGCTGTTCAGCACGTGGCTGAAGGAAGCACGGCGGATCTCCGGCATACCGGTGATCTGCGCCACCGGGCTCAGCTCGCCGGAGGTCACAGCGTCGTAGATGTAGGCGGGGATGTGGTACTCGTCCGCGATGGCCCGGGCCAGCAGGCCGCCCAGGTTGGAGGCGTGGGGCTGGCTGTAGTCGTGGTTGACCAGGGCCTCGCAGAGCTCGTCATTGACGGCGTAGCCGCCCATTTTCAGCCCGAACACCAGGCCGCCGCGGCCGATCACAGCCGCCAGATCCTCGCCCTTGATATTGTTCTGGGCCATGAAGTCCCGAATCAGCGCCAGACGGAAGGGCACCTGGTCTCCGATCTTCTCAAAGGCCAGAAGCTGCTCCGGCTTGTGCTCGATGGAGGACTGCAGGACCTTCGATTCCCCGTCATAGAGGGCCAGCTTGGTGCTGGTGGAGCCGGGATTGATGATAAGTTGTAAGTAGGACATAAGTTCTCCTTGTTTTGACGGGGCAGCGCTTTGAAACGGCGCGGGGCGTCGTGGGCGCCGCCCCCTACGGATCAGCGGCAAATGGCGGCGCAGGCCATGAGGGAGTAGTACTTCTCCTCAAAGCTGGCGCTGCGGGAGTTCAGAGCGATGGGGCACTTGGCGCCGGTGACGACGCCCACCATGCGGGCGCCGGCGTAGAGCAGCAGGCCCTTGACGAAGATGTTGCCCACGGCCATATAGGGAACCAGCAGGATGTCCGTGTTACCGCTGACGGGGCTGTCGTACTTCTTGATCTCGCAGGAAGCGCGGTCCATGGCCAGATCCAGAGAGATGGGGCCCTCCACGTAGCAGTCGCCGAATTCCCCGGCCAGGGCTGCTTCCTTCAAAGCGGCGGCGTCCACGGTCTCGATGATCTTGGGGCTGACGGTCTCGGCGGCGCAGACAGCGGCCACCAGAGGACGGTCATAGCCCAGACTGCGGAAGGCAGCCACGGCGTTCTTGACGATGCCCTTTTTCTGCTCCAGGTCTGGATGGGGCACCATGCCGCCGTCGGCCACGCCCAGCAGCTTGTGGTAGCCGGGGATCTCGATGAAGGCGGTGTGGGAAATGATGCCGCCGGTGCCGATGCCGGTCTGCTTGTTGACCACGGCCTTGAGGATGGTGGAGGTCTGCATATAGCCCTTCTGGAGGAAGTCGGCCTTGTCCTCCCGGATCAGCTCCACGGCGATCCGGGCGGCGTCCTCGTCGGTGTCGGCGTCCACGATGGTCTCGGGGGCGATCTCATGCCCCAACTCCCGGCCGATCCGCAGGATCTCCTCCCGGTGGCCCACCAGGATATATTTGAGGATGCCCTCGGAGGCCGCGTGCAGCACGGCCTCCAGGGTATGGGCGTCATGGGCGCAGGCGACAGCCACGGTGCGGGGCTCCCCTGCCCCAACCAGCTCCCGCAGCGCGTTAAAATCTTTCAGCATAGCTTTCCCTCTCAGGCCTTGACGGCGTCGTGGCCGGCGCGGTAAGCGTTCAGGTTCAGCTCCTTGAACTTGGCGGGAACGGTGGACGCAATCACGTCCTCCCAATCCACCACGTCGTCCATGCCCAGGGCCTTGACCATGGAGCCGAACAGGACGATGTTCATGCACTTGGCGCTGCCGATGGACTCGGCGATCTCACCGGCCTTGAGGATGTGGCAGGTGAAGTGCTTCTGCATGGCCTCGATGCAGCCCTCGGGGTACTCAGCGAGACCCGCGGCAATGCTGGAGGAGGCCATCTCGTAGTCGTTGATAACGGCAATGCCGTCGGGCTTCAGATAGTCGGCGTAGCGAACGGCTTCCATCTTCTCGAAGGCGACAATGATATCCGCAGCGCCCTTGCCGATCACGGGGGAGTTGACCTTCTCGCCCCAGTGGACCTGGGTGGAGACGGAGCCGCCGCGCTGGCTCATGCCGTGGACCTCGGACATCTTGACGTCATAGCCGGCCCGCATAAGACCGTTGACCAATACCTTTGCGGTGAGGATAGCGCCCTGGCCGCCAACGCCGACCAGCAGCGCGCTTTTCGTTTTCGTCATGGCTGATTACTCCTCTCTGGTGATGGCGCCCATCGGGCAAACCTGCGCGCAGACGGTGCAGCCCACGCACTGGTTGTGGTCGATCCGGGCCTTCTTGTTTTCCACGAGCACGGCGGGGCAGCCCACGCTGAGGCAGCGCTTGCAGCCGACGCACTTTTCGGTGTTGACGGTGCACTTGCCGATGTTGTGCTTAATCCGCTTGATCAGCAGGCAGGGACGGCGGGCAATGATGGCCGCGGGGACCTGGGAGGCCAGGGCATCCTGGACGGCCTGCTCCATGGCCTTCAGATCCTGGGGATCCACGATGATGACGTTCTGGTAGCCGTAGGCCTTGAGAATGTCTTCGATCTTGAGGGCCTCGGCGATCTCACCCTGGAGGTTGAAGCCGGTGCCGGGGTTGTCCTGGTGGCCGGTCATGCCGGTGATGGAGTTATCCAGCACCACGGGGATCAGATTGCCCTTGTTGTAGATGATCTCGGCGGCGCCGGTCATGCCGCTGTGGAAGAAGGTGGAGTCGCCCAGGACGCCGAAGACCTTCTTGTCGGTGACGCCGGCAGCCTCAAAGGCCTTGGCCATGCCCATGGCAACGGAGAAGCCGCCGCCCATGCAGACCACGCTGTCCAGCGCGTTCAGGGGGGCGGAGCCGCCCAGGGTGTAGCAGCCGATGTCGCCGGCGATGACGAAGTCCTTGTGCTTGGACATGGTGTAGAAGAAGCCTCTGTGGGGGCAGCCGGGGCAGAGTGCGGGGGGACGGGACACGGCCTGCACGCCCACGTCGGTGACGGCAGCGGCCTCGCCGAAGACCCGCTCCTTGACGATCTGGGGATTGAGCTCATACATATTGCCGATGAGCTCCTTGCCCACGCAGGGGATGCCGGCGGCCTTGATCTGGTCTTCCATGAAGCCGTCCAGCTCCTCGATGACGTAGAGCTTCTCCACCTTGGAGGCGAACTCCCGGATCAGATCCATGGGCAGGGGGTTCGTCAGACCCAGCTTGAGGAAGGAGGTGCCCTCGGGGAAGGCGTCCTTGGCGTAGTAGTAGGCAATAGAGGCGGTGACGACGCCGATCTTGCCGTCGCCCAGCTCCATCTTGTTCAGCTTGGAGGTCTTGCCGTATTCGGCCAGCTTTCTGAGGTTCTCCTCCAGCTTGGGGTGGTTGCGGTAGGCGTTGGCGGGGGCGGAGATGTACTTGCGGGTGTTACGGACGTAGGCGGGGACCTCCCGCTCCACACGCTCGCCGAAGCTGACGATGCTCTTGGAGTGGGCAACGCGGGTGGTGGTGCGGAACAGGACGGGCATATCAAACTGCTCGGAGATCTCGTAGGCGGCCTTCATGAAATCCAGACATTCCTGGGAATCGGAGGGCTCCACCATGGCGATCTTGGCAGACTTGGCGTAGTAGCGGTTGTCCTGCTCATTCTGAGAGGAGTGCATACTGGGGTCATCGGCAGAGACAATCACGAAGCCGCCGCTGACGCCGTTGTAGGCCGCGGTGAAGATGGGGTCGGCCGCCACGTTGACACCCACGTGCTTCATGGCGCACAGGCTGCGAACACCGGCGATGCTGGCGCCGTAGGCAACTTCTGTGGCGACCTTCTCGTTGGGCGCCCATTCGCAGTAAAGCGCGTCCTTGTACTTGGGAAGGTTCTCGAAAATCTCGGTGCTGGGCGTTCCGGGGTAGGCGGAGCAGACCTTAACGCCGGCTTCGTAGGCGCCTCTGGCAATGGCCTCATTGCCGGAAAGCAGTTGTCGATCCAATGAAATGACCACCTTTCTGATTTTTAATGCAGAATTTACTGTATACTATCCACGTATTGTAGATTACGAACAAAAATATTATAAAATAATACTTGCAAACTGTAAAGATTAAACTTATAATAGCAGTATTAGATTTACTTATTTTTCTGGACAAATCCCACCGATTAGAGGTTTTACTTATGACGATTCAACAAGTGCTTTATGTTTTGGAGATCGCCTCCCGATCCAGCGTGTCCCAGGCCGCCCAGAAGCTGTATCTTTCTCAGTCGGCTCTGTCGCAGCAGCTTCGCCGTCTGGAGGAGGAGCTGGGCTATTCCCTGTTCGCCCGCACCGCCAACGGCCTGCAGCTCACCCCGGAGGGGCAGCGCTTCTGCGAGCAGGCAGGCCCTGTGGCGGAGCGCTGGAACGAATTCTGCAAATCCGTCCAGAAGCGGCACAAAAACGAGCAGCTCCGGCTCAAGCTGGGGATCGGCTCCCGGGTCTATTCCAACGATCTGTTTTCCAACATCATCGAATACTTTGACGCCCGGCCGGAGATCGAGGTCACCTTCTTCACCGAGGCGGGCGTGGACGTGGTGGAGGCCCTGCGTAAAGGCGAGCTGGATCTGGCCCTGGATCGTCTGCCCATGGAGGAGGCCGTGCCGGAAAGCGGCGACCTCTACGCCGTGCCTCTGATCCGGGAGCGGCAATGCGTCCTGGTCAGCGCGGCTGATCCGCTTGCCAGGCGCAGCTCCATGTCCATCAAGGATCTGCAGGGCTGCACCATGATCTCCGGCCTGGAGGACTCCGCCGAGGATCGCTCCATGCGAAACGCCATCCGGAAGCATCACATCACCGTCAACCGCATCTACCGCTCCGACGGCATCGAGACCAGTATGCGTCTGGTGCGGGAGGGAAAGGGTCTGGCGCTGGGCCCCTCGTCCTTCGCCTCCCACTTCCAGCTGGCCGCCATCCCGCTGGAGCCGGAGACCTGGGTCAGCCTGCAGTTCATCTGCCTGCAGACGAACCTCAAGCGGAACGAGATCCGGCGCTTCCGGGACTATCTTGCCGAGCTCTGCAAGGAGCGGGAAGAAAAGTAACGCCCAGGAGGTGAACCGCTTTGAACTATCCGATCATCACGGTCAAGGAGCAGCTCCTGGCCGATAACGACGCCGTCGCGGCCAAGACCCGCAGCCTGCTGCAGGCGCAGGGGGTGGTGCTTGTGAATCTGATGGGCTCCCCGGGGGCCGGGAAGACCTCCTCCCTGCTGCGGCTGATCCGGCTGCTGGACGGGCTGCGGATCGGCGTCATGGAGGCGGACGTGGACTCCGACGTGGACGCGAAGACCGTCTCCGCAGCGGGCACGAAGGTCGTCCAGCTGCACACCGGCGGCCTGTGCCACATGGACGCGGCCATGACTGCCCAGGGTCTGGAAGCCCTGGGGCCGGAGGGCCTGGATCTGGTGTTCCTGGAAAACGTAGGCAATCTGGTCTGCCCCGCCGAATTTGACGTGGGCGCAGACCTGCGTATGATGATCCTCTCCGTGCCGGAAGGGGACGACAAGCCGCTGAAATATCCCCTGATGTTCCAGGTCAGCGACGTGATGCTGGTGAATAAAATGGACGCCGCCCCGGTGTTTGATTTCGACCTGGAGGCAGCTTCCCAACGGGCAAAGGCGCTGAATCCGGGCATTCAGATCTTCCCCGTCTCAGCCGAGACGGGTGAGGGTTTCCAGAAAGTCGCCGCCCTGCTGCGGGGGCTTTGCGCGGAAAGGAGGCAGAACGGATGAAGACGATCAAGCTGAACGCCACCGTGACTGCCTCCAACGAAAAGGACGCCCAGGCCCTGCGGGCCCGGATGCGGCAGGCCGGAACCCTGCTGATCAACGTCATGAGCAGTCCCGGCGCAGGCAAGACCACCCTGCTGTCCCGGCTGATCCGGGATCTGCCGGAGCTGAAGATCGCCGTGATGGAGGCGGACATCGAATCGGACGTGGACGCGAAGCGGATCGAGACCCTGGGGGCGCGCTCCATCCAGGTGCACACCTCCGGTATGTGCCACATGGACGCGGGCATGACGGCTGCAGCCTGGGAATCCCTGGGCGCTGCAGACGCGGATCTGATCTTTTTGGAGAACGTGGGAAATCTGATCTGCCCTGCGGAATACGACACCGGCGCGGGGAAAAGCCTGATGCTGCTCTCCGTCCCGGAGGGGGACGACAAGCCGCTGAAATACCCTCTGATGTTCCGGAAAAGCGACGCGCTGGCCATCACAAAAACCGACGCACTGCCCTACTTCAATTTTGACCTGTCCAAATGCCGGGAACGGGCCCGCAAGCTGAATCCGGAGATCGAGATCTTCCCCGTCAGCGCCAAAACCGGCGACGGCATGGAAGCGCTGGAGGCTTGGATCCGAAGCTGTGTGAAGGAATGGAAAACAAACTGCGAATATAAGGAGAATCATTAACATGAAAGATCAAAAAAACCGTATGGTCAACCAGCGGGATTTCCGGGCGGATCCCAACTACAAGCCCGCTGACCCGGAAAAGGCCAAGCTGATCCTGAAGCTGGGCACCATGATCACAGACCGCTATCTGGTCAAGTACACCAAGACCATGAAGTATGACGACCCGGAATACTGGGCCCTGGACGAGGTGCTGACCAAGGAGGAAGCCCAGTTCCTGCTGAACTTCAAAAAGACCCGGGTGCCCTACGACGTGGAGACCCTGGCCCAGATGAACAATATGACCGTGGAGGCCTGCCAGAAGATGATCGACCATCTCTGCTGGATCGGCCTGGTGGAGATGACCCGGGAGGGCAAGGAGAAGAAAAAGCACTACAACGTGCCCATCTTCGTCCCCGGCTCCGCCGAGTTCATGATGATGAACGACGAGCTCACCGCCCAGCACCCCAACCTGGCCACCTTCTTTAATCTGATGACCCAGATGCCCCTGGAGAACGTGACCCCCATGATCCCCCTGGGCGGCGCGGGCGTTGGTATGCACGTCATCCCCGTGGAGAAGGCCATCGAGCACGAGAGCAAGTCCGTGTCCGTGGAGCATATCTCCCACTGGCTGAAAAAGTACGATAAATATTCCGTGGGCCAGTGCACCTGCCGCAAGCAGCAGACCATGCGGGGCGAGGGCTCCGGCGAGATCAACGGCGAGTTCTGCATGGGCGTGGGCGACATGGCCGAATACTGCGTGGATCGGGGCATGGGCCGCTATATCACTTACGAAGAAGCCCTGGAGATCCTGGAGCGGGCCGAGCGCCACGGCTTTGTCCACCAGATCACCAACATCGACGGCGAGGACAAGATCGTTGCCATCTGCAACTGCGCCCCCGGCGTCTGCAACGCCATCCGCACCTCCCAGCTCTACAACACCCCCAATATGTCCCGCTCTGCCTACCGGGCCCACGTGGACAAGGAAAAGTGCGTGGCCTGCGGAAAGTGTGTGGAGGTCTGCCCCGTGGGCGCGGCCAAGCTGGGCCAGAAGCTCTGCACCAAGGAAGGCGAGGTAAAATACCCCGTCACAGAGCTGCCCGACGCCAAAAAGTGGACGGCCGACAACTGGAACGTCCATTACCGGGAGGACGCCAAGATCAACTGCTACGACAGCGGCACGGCCCCCTGCAAGACCGCCTGCCCGGCCCATATCGCCGTCCAGGGCTACCTGAAAATGGCCAAGGAGGGCCGCTACATGGACGCCCTCAAGCTGATCAAGCAGGACAATCCCCTGCCCGCTGTGTGCGGCGCGGTGTGCAACCGCCGCTGTGAGGACGCCTGCACCCGGGGCACCGTGGACGAGCCCATCGCCATCGACGAGGTCAAGAAGTTCATCTCCGGCCTGGAGCTGAAGCAGGAGCATCGCTATATCCCCGTCTGCGAGAAGGACGACGGCGGTATGTGGGGCCCGGACTACAAAATGGCCATCATCGGCGCGGGCCCGGCGGGCCTGAGCTGCGCCTACTATCTTCGCACCAGGGGTTACGACGTCACCGTCTTTGACAAGAACCCCCAGCCCGGCGGTATGCTGCAGTACGGCATCCCCAGCTTCCGGCTGGAAAAGGACGTGCTGGCCGCCGAGATCGACGTGCTGCGGCAGATGGGCGTGGAGTTCCGCTGCGGCGTGGAGGTGGGCAAGGATCTGACCATCGCTCAGCTGAAGGAACAGGGCTACAAGGCCTTCTACCTGGCCATCGGCCTCCAGGGCGGCCGGAAGACCGGCGTCCCCGGGGAGGATGCTGCGGGCGTGGAATCCGGCATCGCCTTCCTGAACCGGGTCAACCGGGATCACAGCGTCCGCCTGGAGGGCGACGTGGTGGTAGTCGGCGGCGGCAACGTGGCCGTGGATGTGGCCCGGACAGCAGCCCGCACCACCGGCGGCAAGGTCACCATGCTCTGCCTGGAAAGCGAGGCGGAAATGCCCGCTGCCAAGGACGAGGTGGACGAGGCCAAGGAGGAGGGCATCCAGGTGATGAACGGCTGGGGCCCCAAGGAGATCCTGACGGAGAACGGCAAGGTCACCGGCATCGTCTTCAAGCGCTGCACCGCGGTCTTCGACGGGCAGCACCGCTTCGCCCCCCAGTACGACGAGAGCGAGACCGTCACCCTCCCCTGCACCACCGTCCTCCAGGCCATCGGCCAGAGCGCGGAGTGGGGCGAGCTGCTCCAAGGTACCAAGGTGGAGCTGAACCGCAACGGCACCGTGGCCCACGACCCGGTGACCTTTGAGACCGGCGAGCCCGGCATCTTCGTGGGCGGCGATATCGGCCACGGGGCCCGCTTCGCCATCGACGCCATTGCCGACGGCAAGAAGGCCTGCGAGTCCATGCACCGCTATGTGCATCCCGGTCAGTCCCAGACCATCGCCCGGGATCTGCGGGAGTACAAGGAGCTGGACAAGAGCAGCGTCCTGATCGACCCCCACGGCTTCGACACCGCCGGACGGAACGTCCCCGGCAGGAAGCCCGGCGATCCCAGGAACAGCTTCGGCGACGTGCGCCTGACCTTCACCGAGGAGCAGGCCAAGGCCGAAGCCAATCGCTGCCTGAGCTGCGGCGCGTCGGTGGTGGATCTGAATCGCTGCATCGGCTGCGGCCTGTGCACCACCCGCTGCGAGTACGACGCCATCCACCTGTCCCGAGACCTGCCCGACGCCTCCAGGATGATCCGCTGCGAGGACAAGATGGGCGTAGTCGCCAAATACGCCGCCAAGCGGGAAATGAAGATTTTGTTGGGGAAGAAGTCGTAATAACGCAGCGCAGCCCGCGCTCCCGCACGCGCAAGTCGGTAGCGCGGGCTATTAGCCCGCCAATTCCCCGCACGAACGAGTCACCAGTCACCAGTCACCAGGGATCAGGCACCAGGCACCAGGCATCAGGGGACGATGGATGCGTAGGGGCGCACATTGTGCGCCCGCCGTCCCCCGTCTTCCGTCCCCCGTAGGGAGCGATGCCCACATCGCTCCGGCGTTCGGCACGAACGCAATTTGCCGGAGGCAAATCCAACCGGGTTCCGACGACGACGCCGGTTTATACAGCGCACCGGGTCGGATCGCCTGCCGGGCGATTGTTTGCTTCGCAAACCGGGCGCACAATGTGCGCCGCTACGGGCCCTGACCCCTAACTCGTGGCGCACCGGTGTGCGCCGCTACGGCGGGGTGCGTCCGGGAAAAACGGACGGCAGAGTGCCGTCCCTACAGTGGGGCGCGTCCGGTCCCCTATTGCCTATTGCCTAATCCCTATTGCCTAACCCCGATTGCCTGTTTTTCTATATAGGATGAACTCAAAAAATCCTGTACTTGCGTACGACCCTACACGGGACGACTGTACGCAAGTACAGGAATTTTGCAGTCTGTTACACTGGGAAATAGTCACCAGGGAGCAGTCACCAGGCACCGGGGGAAGAGCAATGCTCGCCCCTACGGGCTATTCTGCTTCGATCTCCTTGATGACGCATTCGTCGCCTTGGAGCAGCCAGGTTTCCCAGGATCGGCAGTTGGGGCACTGACGGCCATATTTGACGGTTTCGTATTTGCTTTTGCAGTTGTCGCACCAGGTCACGGCAGGGAGCGTTTCCAGCTCCAGGACGCTGTCCTTCAGGATCGGGTGGCGGACTTTGAAGTAGTCCCAGGCGTCGGTAAACAGATCCGTCACGATGCCGGAGACCTCCCCCACCTGCAAGACCACCTTTCCGATGGCGCGCAAATGGTTTTCCTCCGCCGTCTCGTCCAGAGTCTTGGCCAGGTGCAGGACGATACCCATTTCGTGCATATTTTATCCTCCGGTGCGGGGAATGCGGACGGCAGGGTGCCGTCCCTACGTCCCCTGATGCCTGATGCCTGGCGGGCGGGCTGAACTCGAAGAGTCACGGAGTATAGCCCGCGCTACGATATTGGGATTACTTCACCGTCGCGGTGGTATCCTTCTGGATCACGTCGTGGGCGCCGCCTTCTACGATGCTGGTGGCGGAGACCAGGGTCAGCTTGGCCTTCTGCTGGAACTCCGGGATATTCAATGCGCCGCAGTTGCACATGGTGGAGC
>JAEEGF011434897.1_pt1 | contig 36238 bp, 32 predicted proteins | sample 9134171 | NCBI WGS metagenome assembly JAEEGF01 (sample SAMN16246542, study PRJNA631951) | gut metagenome | biome: gut microbiome; feature: rumen; material: AP-attached | host: Bos | place: Iran: Karaj | collected 2018-10 | reverse complement strand
AAGGCGATCGTTCTAACGGCTACGCCGGTCTCATCAGCCAACTCCTGCTGAGTAAGACCGGCAGCTTCCCTAAACTCTTTCAAGCGTGATCTGTACCTCTCCAACGCATAAACACCCCCTTGCGTTACACATGTGCTGTTCCGATAAGTTCCTTTTTACGATCCTCGTTATTCTTCCTTGCGCTCAACACCATCAAGAATGCAAAGAACGCCCTTGGGAAGAACATAAAGAACTGTTCCGGCAGCCTCGTCGCCGATCTTGTCATAGATACGGCCTGCGCTCATACTCTCGCCAATAACAGTATACGGACTGTTTGCAACATATCCGATCTGACCGATCCCAGGCATCTCAACCCTAATAGCCTCTGAATCAATCTCATTATCCGGCTCCTTTACGAGCTTCACTTTCATCTGAGGCTCTAGGAATTCCTGTCCATGGTGATGATTGGTACCTGCGATGGTGAAATAAATTTCTGACATAAAGAGCACCTCCTCGTGTAATGGTAGTCACTGTTACGAACCATTTCGGATCATCTGCCTAGTTTGAATGTAAAACTGCCTGTTGGGCAATCATTCATGTTTAACCCTTGCCAGCCTTTTTTCGCCTTCTGGAGCCGTTTTTCGTGATTCCAATCCGTCCCAAATGTGCTATAATTAAGCCATTCCAGATTGATATAGCAAAATGATCGGCATAGCAAACAGACAACTTACATCCTTCGTCGCAAAAGTAAATGTAACCTGTCTTTTTTACACTTTTGACATGTCGATTACTTCTGCTTTTTGCTGGTTCTACTATCTAAATAAATCTGGTGTTAAATGCACTTCGTCTGCCGGGATGAGGTGCATTTTTAATAAATCCATCAGCGCTGCCATATCTTCATCATCTTCTATGAGCTCATACGGAGCATTCCAGGACAATCCCTTCCTTTTGATGCTGTTGATATGATTCATCAAAAGAGTTATATCCTCCTGTGTGTATTCATCTAGCGAGCGCCCTTGGGGCAATACATACCGGATATACTCATGATTCTTCTCGATATGGGCTTTCTGCCAAGAAGCCATCGGATCACAATAATAAACGCGGGTACGGTACATGTATTCCTCATTCATCTCCAGCTCGTCAACCTTCTTAAACTCAGACCCATTGTCTGTAAGGAACACCGGAAAAAGCCTCCTGAAACGCTCATGACCCAGACCGGCCTCAAGATAGTTAAACACTCGGACAACTGATTCCGCTTTGCCATCTGGCAGTAAAAACAACAGCATCACACTGTTCTTTCTGAAGATCATGGTAAGCAGTCGCTTCCCCTTTTCTCTTCTGCCCTTGACCGTATCCATTTCCACGACTTCGTACTCGCTGAAATACTTGCTAACGTTTGTCTCATAGTCTGCATAAGTCCGGCCTTCTCTATACGCATACGAAAGATCCGCAACACTTCCCCGCTTCTTTCGTCTGGCCTTATATCCTACTTTCCTGCGAAGGTCGATGTTCTTTACTCCTCTTATATGACCTTGATCAATGTAGTTGTACAAAGTTCTAAGTCCTACCGGAAGTTCCTTTTCGTGTTCTGCGTAGATATGTGCGAGCGGCTGTCCTTTTCTGAGAAGCGGTCTTATGATTGCACCGATTTTTCTCAGTTCTTCATCAGATACTCTTGCCCCGGATCTGCTTACGGATCGCCTTCTCTTTACTGCAGCATCTGCGTATTTGGCGTTGTAATAATACCGATTCTTCTTGCACATGGTCCGATAGTAGCATGTGTTGCAGACATACGGCGGTTTGTCCGTTTTCCGGCATTCCATTGAATCATACTTCTCACAGACATCATGACAGTTAAACTCTTTGCACTTCTTACAGGGTGCACTGCAGGCATACTCATCGGCCCCACAAAGGTTCCTCCTGGTACACGATGGATACCACCGGCAATCATTACCAAACGGGTATTCTGAGGGCATATGCGTACGGTTATCATGGACTTCTCTTGAAATCGTATGCGGGTGTTTCTTAAGTGTCTTTGCTATTTGAGCGAAGGACTCCTTTCTGGCCAGACCGACTTCTATCGCAACCCTATCGGTCAGGTCCAACTGGGTGTTATTGGGTATATAATCCAACTCTTTCATATCTGCTCCATTCCGCAGATAGTAATCGACATCTTGGAATATACACTATTGCAATAGTCGGTGTTAGGTATTTCAAGCAAAAATAACTTTCAGACCTAACATTTAGTTTTGCATTCTAGGTTGCTTGCACCCTTAGGATACAAAAAAAGCTGTCCGATACGAACACCTAAGTATCGAACAGCTTTTCGAAAAATTAAGTCTTTTTCTTTTTCGTTAAATCAAATATGATGTATCGTTTATATGCTTCACAAGGTGCTTCCCATCGTCACAGATAAACATGTGGGATACCCCGCCTCCGGGACCGTGGATATCAACTGTATTGAGAGCCTCGACTGGCAGTCCTAGAAACATGGCGTTCCAGATACTGAGAAGATCTCCGTGCGAGACTATTATGATGTTTTCGTCATTACCCGCAATAATTTCTTTGTAAAAAGGTTCGAGACGGTTCCATGCATCGCGTCTGCTCTCTCCATCAGAGAACAATCTGTCGTCAACGGTTTTCTCGGGACACTCAAGATTTTCACGCAGCCATTGTACGGATTTCCCGCAGCATTTACCCAGATTTCTCTCTCTTAACTCCTGCCTTAGGAAAGGCTGCACGTCCAGGTATTTCGCGATCTCTTCCGCCGTCTGCTTCGCGCGCTTCAAGTCCGAAGAGAACATCACCACCTTTTTCCCGGCAAGTTCATCTTTCAGTTTCTTTCCGATTCGGTCCGCCTGACTCCTTCCAAGTTCGGTCAGATCCCAATCTGTCCAGGAACCGACCATTCCGTTTGTGTGATGAACAGACTGCGTATGTTGAACGGTAATGATATGCCTCATCGAATTATCCTCTCTTTTAAGCCTTCTGCTTCACCTATTCTTCGAACGCTTTCAGCATTCTCGTGACTCTGTCCAGGTCCCTTTCGTCTTCAGCCCTGTCATATGTGAAATTCTCGGGCGACGAATCAAACAGCTCTATCCTGTCCATCTCGCTCTCCGGCGGCATACTGCCCAGAGAATGCACGATTGCCGCGAACATGCGGCCGTTATTCTTATGGATCCCATCGTCCCAGATCTGCTCATAGTCCCAGAGCGGGATCATGTCGCAGTCTGATATACCGGTCTCCTCAAACATTTCTCTTATAGCCGCAGCCATGGGCGTTTCCCCGTCTTCCACATGCCCGCCGGGATGTTCAAAGCTCTTTCTGCGCTTGTGGAAACAGTAGATCCATTTATCTTCGTACTTTGCATAAACAACCACGAATTTTATATCATCCAACTGCCCCAGCAGGAAGTTGGTCTTAGTTTTTTCCATCATTGGTCAATACTCCCTTTATCCCCCTCTTCCTCTTCAGCGCGTCTTCGGTCTCAGTATATATGCTGCCAGTCCTGCGACAGCCCCGAGAATTATAAGTATCACGCCGACAAATGTGTAGGTGAAATCTGTATCCGGATCGACCACGACCTTGCCGTTCCTGATAATATAGCTGAACTTCTCCTTATCGCCGACTTCCGGGATTCCTTCCTCATCAAGGAGCATCCGCTTCTCGAGCTGATATTCTTCGCCATTCACAGCATAGCGATATTTAACGGCAAATTCATTTTTAATATAATCCTCGTCGTACCCTTCCTCGCGAAGGTCTTCTATCTCTTCCGGCTTGAGATTTCTGCGCACCTTCTCTACAGAGATCACTTCGCCCTGCGTGCTTCTGATATCCTTGTCGCTCACCCTGCACCATACCTGTCCGTAAAGGAACAGACCGATGCCGGTCACCAGCAGAACCGCCATTGCTGTGATGCACGTCCTGAATTCCCCCGGAAGTCTCTTCCATTTGTTCTTTTTCCCTTTGCTCATGTCATTCGCCCTCCGTCAAACATCATTTCCGCGCTGCAAACATTCCGTAGTCCTTGGGCACGCGCAAAACTCCGCCGTGCATATTCTTTTCCAGCACGAAGCGCAGCGTGTCCCTCGGCATATCCTGAATATCAGAAAATCCCGGCAGCGAATAGATATAGTCGATCATATCCTCAATATCCGTGACTTCCAGAGCGTCTTCATACCGGAGTTTTTCCACATTTGAAAAGTACTGCTTCAGTATCCTTCCCCCGTTCTGCAGCGTGAAATTATAATTGTAAGCGCTGCTGATGGGGAAATCATCAAACATCAGCTCTATGTGCTCCATCATTCCGTCTTCGCCGTAAGTCGCGCAGTAGAAAGTCCCGTTATCCTTCAGGACGCGGCGCACTTCCCGCAGCCCCTGTGCCAGATCCGGCACATGATAAAGCATCATATTCGCGATAACGACGTCGAATTCTTTGTCGGCGAACGGAATGTCCTGAATGTCGACTTTTTTGTACTCGATCCCGCCATAATCCTTAAGATTCTCCTGCGCCGTGACAAGCATCCCATCGGAAGGATCCGAAAGGATCAGCCTCGAACAGCGCCCGATCATATCGCCTTTCTCAAGCCACATCTCTCCCGTACCGCATCCGAGCTCAAGTACCGACATACCATCCTCTATCCGGTAATTGGAAAAGATCCAGTTGCCGAAACCCTGCTTATTCACCGAATATTTCTTGTGGAGTGAAATGCGGATGTTCAGGTTGTCCGTGGTGCCGTATTGTTTTTTAACGGTTAAATCTTCCATGGTTAGAACTCCCTAAAAAAATTGACGGGAAATTCTTCCCGCCTGCGGTGGCCCAAAGAGCATATTGCCCAAGTCACTATTATAGTATTATATAATCACATAACATGCAAGGCATAAAGCGCTTGAAAAACCGTAAAGAAAACACTATAATAGTAAAAAATAGTAAAAATATCCCCTAAAGCGTAAAAATTCGTAAAAAATACCAAAGAAGCGTAAAAAACCGTAAAAAACAAGTATGAATAGTAAAAAATAAGGAGAATAAGAATGGCTGTAAAAATCGATCCCTTTACTCTCACGCCAGGCGTTGCCGGAAAGCCATATATCAACAACGGTATAGCCGAAGAAATCATAGCAAATTTCAAAAGCGAAGATTCCGCAAAGTATGTCTACAAGATCACCGGTTTGCGCGGCAGCGGTAAATCTGTTGAATACAGCAAAGTTCTTCAGACACTTGAAAAAGAAAAAAATTGGCTTGTGTACCCACTTGCGGCAGAAGGTAACGGAGTAGCAACTCTGATCTCCTATCTAAGTCAGGAAGATTTTATCAGCGATAAAAAAGTAGCTACTTCTTTAAGTGCCAACGCATCAGCAGAAGGAAGTCTCTTGATCGCATCTGGAAAAGGCGAAGTTTCAGTAACCAGAACAAGCGAATATAACGATAACTATTATGATGCGGAGGCCACATTATCTAAGATGCTTGCTGAAGCAAACAAGCACCGTTACAACGTACTTGTTATGATAGATGATATATCAAAGACAAGAAGCATGGTTGAACTGCTGTCAATAATAGGAACTATGTTTAACAGAGGAAGACAGGTATATCTGGTAGTCAGCGGTCTTTCAAGGAATATTGAAGACTTTACCGCAGATCCGGCTTTATCGAAAAGCCTTTCGTTCTTCAGAAGAGGTGACACACGCGAAGTTGGCCCTTTGAACAAGTTCGATGTTGTGGAAATGTACGAGAAATTCCTTTCGATCGATACTCAGGAAGCAAAGAAACTATACGAGCTGACTCTTGGCTATGCTTACGCATATCAGGTACTTGGTTCGCTATATTTCAATAAAAAAGCAAGTGATACTATAGAAGACCTCATGCCCGCTTATGAACGGAGCCTGTTTAAGACTTACGACCTTGACTGGCCGAAGTTGACTAACAATGAAAAAGATTTCATCAGGAGTTACTATAAAGGACAGACCGGTCGGGCAAAAGATACAAAAGCCTGTATGTCAAATCCTGACGCATATAATGTATATCGCGACCGGCTTATCGATAGGCATTTCTTCTCAGCAGAAGAAAGAGGCTATCTAGCTCCCAGACTGCCTCGATTCGGCAAATTCATAGAGATATGGTGTGATGACTGAACGCTAAAATTGTTGATTTCCAGCCCATAAGCACTTCCATAGCACGTTAGCAGTTGGAAATCAACAATGTATCAATTAGCGATAGTCTTTTTATTGCCCACTCCCCGGATCGGTTGTATAATCCCATTATCCGGAAAAGAAGGGGCATTGATCATGAAGATATGGATATTACGGCACGGGGAAACTGACTGGAATGTAATGTGGAAGATGCAGGGACAGACCGATATCCCGCTGAACGAAAAAGGTCTGGCACAGGCAAAAGAAGCTGCCGAAAGACTGAAAACCGAGAAATATGACGCGATATATTCAAGCCCTCTTATGCGGGCATACGAAACAGCCCGGATCATAGCAGAGCCCCACGGATTGCAGATAATAACAGATGACCGGCTAAAGGAAATGTCATTCGGTGAGTTCGAAGGAACCACTCCGGAGTATGATCAGATCAATCCAAACAGGGAGCTTTTCTTTTCAGCTCCCGAGAAATATGTCCCTGCCGGCGGCGAGACTATAGATGAGGCAGAACAGCGCTGCAGAGATTTCCTCAGCGACCTGAAAACAACGCCCTACGAGAACGTGCTCATCGTGACTCACGGAGCACTTGCAAGAGCCATGATCGGCGCGGCAAAGCATGTCCCTCACGAGCATTTCTGGGATACAGGCGTGCTCTCCAATTGCGGTACACTCGAGATTGAGCTATGATTCCCATCCTTGTCATGTAACACCCCTTAACAAGGACAGCGGTACTCTTCGTAAGGTAGTAGACCAATTGATAATTAAAGATGAGACAGGCAAAAAGGGCACGTGAGGAACGTGCTTTTTTACATTTATGTCTTGATAAATGGCACCCCAAGTATATATAATTACATTTGAGTTAGCAAAAGCTAACGCCGGCCGCCAAAACAGAACTAAATGGCATGGGAGGACTTTTGAATGGATAAAAAAGAGATCGACAAAAACCTGAGATCATATGCCAAGTATTACAGAAAGATTTTGGAAAATGAGGAAATTGGTAATGCTGACGAGAGAATGACTTTGTATGAGACCAGACTTAGAAATATGTATAATTCAGAGGAGTTTGCGAAGCACAACATTTATCCGTCAATAAATATTTATTTTGTGTATGCCGTAATAGCCATGTGCCTTGAACTTAAAGATGCAGGCTATGCAGATGACAGGATTGTCCCCATGGTGGAAAAAAGTATGGAGGGTCGATGGAGTGCGTTTGTTAAGATACTGAAGTTTATAGATCTTTTCCCATTCTGTTTTTCCGTTGTTAGAATTTGGAACAGATCGGATCATGCAGACAGGGTGAAAGACAGCAGTATTACCTATGATGATTTTTCCTTAGGAAAAAAGAAAATCGAATACAACATATGTAAATGTATGTATGTTGAGATGTTTGCCCATTACGGGATAAGGCCACTGTGCAAGATATTCTGCAATACTGACCTGATAGCGTATTCCGGACTGACAAGACATGTTAAGTTTGTACGTCATTCTGATCTGTCAGATGGAACCGCCTGTTTTGATGAGATATTCAGGAAGTGATTATTATGACTGTGACAATTATTTTGGATTTGAAAAAATGACTATGCCACATAGATGGCTCAATGGCATTTTTTAAGTGTAAAAAATAATATAAGTCGTTTTAAGGGAGTAAAGATAGAAAATGTTAAGAAACTATAATAAAAAAGGGCAGAAGCTTCCTCTGTTTGGCGTAGGTCCATATATGGTTTTCGGAATGGGACTTCTTACGCTGATGGGGATTATCCTTTTTGGGTATGTGCTTAAGATTGGAGTTTTGAACTCTCCATGGACACTTATTTTCAGAATAACAGGAGCTGTATTGATCATATCTGGGGTTATCATTTGGTTTGTCGGTGCGGTTCGTTCCGACATGGATGATCACATCGAAAGTAATAAGCTTAAGACAGATGGGATATATGCATGGGTCAGAAATCCTATGTATAGCGGCTGGTGGATTGCATTTGCCGGTATCACGCTTATGTGGCACAACATATGGATGCTTGTCCTACCTTTTATAAACTGGATTATTATGACGATAACTCTCATTAACTCAGAAGAGAAGTGGCTTTCGGAGTTGTATGGCGCTGAATATGAGACATATAAGACTAAAGTAAATCGCTGTATTCCCTGGAAACCATGTAAAGACAGAATCTACGTAACGGAAATTTCGAATGCAAGATGGATTGCTTATGACATTCCGGGTAATGTGGGATGGATCATTTATATTTTCTGTCTTGCAAGGTGCTTTGTTATAGAACCTGCCTTCATTTCTTCCAGGGTGTTATCAGGAATCATGGTTATTGCAGCATTGCCGGCAGTTTTCATGATGATCGGAATAGCAGAGCTTGTTTCCGAAAGATTTGCGAAGTTGGATAGAAAGCTTCCTAAGGTGCGGCTTTTAAGAGGCTTTGGCGCCCTTGTCTTGGGAGGCATTCTGGGAATGGTTGTAAGCGCGCTTGGATTAATATATGGATATTACATAGGCGAAAGCGATCTGCTTCTTATATGGCTTATGCTTATTGGTAGCTTACTTTGCTTTGTATTTGCCGAAGTGATTTATAAAACATACAGGTAAGGGAAAAGCATAACAGGCCTGTCAGTTTAGAGGTGTGTAGTAAATGTTTGATAAGAGATTGATGGCTATGTGCCCGGAAAGCAAAAAATACATAGTGGGTAAACATCATCTGCCAGTGGACTGAACTTATGAAATCGTAATCTTTACTTTTTTGATGCCCGCGCACGCCCGAAATCTTTACATTTCACACAAATAATGATAAAATAGGTAAAGATTATTGTGAGGTAAGCGGATATGATATCATATGAAGGCTTGGAGAATGCGTTAAAAGAAAAATGCGTCGGGAAGACTGATCTGGCTCTTAGACTTGGTATTTCCACCAGAACGATCGCAAAGATCGCAAAGGGTGAAAAACTTTCAAAGCGAAGCATACAAAAGATTGCAGATTACCTGGGAAAAGATCCGGCAGTACTAATGCGGGAAGTTTCAGATAATAAGATCCTGCAGCTGCTCCGCGAAGAAAAAGAAATGAAACTTTCCGGAGGCCTTTACCATGAACTGCAGGTCCGGATGACGTATAATTCCAATCATATCGAAGGAAGCAGGCTGTCTGAAGACCAGACACGTCTTATATTTGAGACAAACACGATAGATGTTGGTGACGGAGTATCGGTAGACGATATTTTTGAGACCGTTCATCATTTCCGGGCTATTGATTATGTGATCGACACTGCGGAGGAAGTCCTTACCGAAGAGATTGTCAAACACTTGCATTTTATCTTAAAACACGACACGAAAGATTCCACTTTGAGCTGGTTTGCCGTTGGCGATTACAAGAAGAGGGCAAATGTGGTCGGAGGCAGAGATACGGCAAAGCCTTCGGAAGTGCATGCCCGTATGAAAGAACTTCTGGAAGAATACAATGCCAAAGAAAATGTGACTGTAGAGGATATAATTGCACTTCATGCCGAGTTTGAGTATATCCATCCATTTCAGGATGGTAACGGACGCGTGGGAAGGCTTATCGCACTAAAGGAATGCCTGAGGCATAATGTGATCCCGTTCATCATAGAAGATTCCAAGAAAAACTTCTATTACAGAGGATTGAAGGAATGGAGAAATGAGAAGGGCCGGCTTACAGATACATGTCTTGATGGTCAGGATACCTTTGTAAGGCTTCTTGATATGTTGGAAATAGCACTATGAGAAAGAAATGATGCCGCAGTTTCTTTTTACTCATGTCTTCGATTAAATCAATGGTGGACTATGATTTTAATCGCAATCTTTTGTATGTATTTGTATCCTGTCCCTTTTTTTCTATATGCTTTTCTTAATCCGATTCTTCCCGCCTTCCTGTCACTTACATTCTACATTATTCGTGAACTCATATCAACATTTTTGTACCCTGCGACACACTTTACATTTCTTGAATATGGCTATATCATATAGGTAGCCTATCAAACAGGCGGTCATCACAACCTTCGGGCAGAAATGGAGAGGCTTATGTATCAATTCCCTGAAGACATTAAAAAAGCATACGAAAGCAGCCCGCTGCCTTTCGTTTATTTCCAGAACATAAATAACCGTCCCGTTCCCATCCTGGCCTCAGACGGCTTTTGCCATACGGTCGGTGTTGACCGTGAGCGCGTGCTCAGCTGGCTGAGCACCGCCATGACCGAGCGTATGGATCCGGATGACATAGGCGTCGTATCGAAGGCAGTTGATGATTTCATGCAGCAGCACGGACTTTTTAATATAGTTTTCCGTTTCCGTATGGACTCAGCCGGCCGCGATCCCGAGGCGGGACCTGCCGCACCGGTCTACACGATGGTACATGGACTGGGCAGCTGGCAGACCATGCACGATGGGACGGAGCTGGCTGTCGTAGCTTTTGCCAATCATTCGGCTGCGCACGAACTGACCAGGGACAAGGTACGTGAATACACTTTTTCCAGGCATGACCGCTTCTATCGGGACCCGCTGACCGGCATTCCCAACTTTAACTATCTCCACGAGTACGGCAACGATAAGATCGCTGCCATCCGCTCCGAAGGAAAGACGCCTGTCCTGATCTATACGGACGTCAATGCCATGCGTTCATACAACAATCAGTATGGATTTCAGGAGGGCGACAGACTGCTGGTACTCAGTTCACAGACGCTGCGCCTTAAGTTCCCCGACGCTCTCGTTGTCAGGGTATCGGAAGACCATTTTCTGATGCTGACTGCCGCGGAAAGTGAACCCGAACTGGAAAAGGATTTACACGAAGTAAATGATGAGATCAGGAAAAATGCATACGGCAACACGACCGGACTGCTCTACGGAGTATGCCCCCTGACCGAAGGAATCACGCTGAACGAAGCCATCGATCACGCAAAGCACGCGCTCAAGCAGATCGAGAACGATCTCAACCTGGAGGTATCATTCTATTCCCGTGATTCCGCCGATGCTTTCCTGCAGGAACGCTATATAGTCGAAAACCTCGACCGCGCCCTCGAATCGGGCTGGATCAAGGTTTATTATCAGGCCATCGTCAGGGCCGAGACCGGAAAAACAGCTGCATTCGAAGGCCTGGCCAGATGGATAGACCCCGAGCGCGGGATGCTCTCCCCGGGTGTATTTATCCCGGTCCTGTCAAAGTATCACCTGCTCCACAAGCTCGATCTGTACATGTTCGAGACAGTCTGCCGCGAAGTGAAGGACAGGGTCGACAACGGCCTGCCCATTATGCCCGTTTCGGTTAATTTCTCGAGGCAGGATTTCGATTACATCGATATCGTGGCAGAGCTGAACCGGCTCTATGACAAATACGAGCTGGCCCAATACGGCGGCAAGAACAATTTCGTGATCGAGATAACCGAGCAGGATCTGGCCTCCGAAGAAGGGCATTTCATGGAGCAGCTGAAACGTCTGCGCGAGTGCAATTTCAGGATATGGCTGGACGATTTCTGCAGCGGTTATTCCTCGATGAACATGTTCAACCGCTTTAAATTCGATCTCGTCAAATTCGATATGGAGCTGCTGCGCCATCTGGATGATTACGACAGGATCAACCGTATCATCCTCAAATCCCTTGTCCGGATGCTGCGCGAGCTGAAGATCCATACGCTCGTCGAAGGCGTAGAGTCGGAAGAACAGGGCGAATTCCTAAAAGAGATAAACTGCGAACTGGCTCAGGGCTTCCACTACTATAAACCGGTGGCACTGGATTTCCTGCTCTCCCGCAAGCAGCACGGTGGTCTGCGGATAATCTGCGAATCCCCCGAAGAGCGCAGGACCCTCAACCGCAAGCTCTTCGACGACCCCTCCGAGACAGGCAGGCAGGAGCTTTGAGCAGAGAAAGGATGCATTATATCGGATTGCTCATCTTCTGTTCCGCGAAATAATGCTCCTTTGCATACGCGAACCGCTCGTTGAATCGCGCTATTGCTTTTTTCCCTGCAGGGCTGTCAGGTTCACGCATATCGAAAGCATGATACAGGCCGTCATAGACATCGACCTCTGCCTCGACTCCGGCCCTTCTCAGGTTATCGATAAAGGTCAGCGTTTCGCAGTAAAAAGGCTCCGCCGTGCAGACAAAAGTGTATGCAGGAGGAAGGCCTGTGTAGTCCGTCCGGCGCGCTGGCGCCGCGTAAGGAGAGACTGCCTTTTTAGCATCTTTCCTGAGGTAAACCGCCCACGCCTGATGGTTTCTTCTGGTGTTCCAGACTTTTGCGTGATTATCTTTTGAACTCTCGGTATCAAAATTATCGATCATCGGATACAGCGGCATCTGAAAAGCAATATTTACTTCGCCCTTATCCTTTGCCATCATCGTGACCGCAGCGGCCAATCCGCCGCCCGCGCTCTCTCCCCCGACCATGATCTGGCTCGGGTTGATCCCAAGCTCGCCTGCATGATCCCTGATGTACAGAAGCACGGCATAGCACTCGTTGAGTGCGGTCGGATAAGGGTGGAACAGTGAAAGATGGTATCCGACGGAGATAACGACCGCCCCATGGTTTCTGACCAGATCCGCTGCCCTGCCCATGTAGGCCATCTCTTTCATCCCGGTCATATATCCGCCGCCATGGATCCACATGACCCCCGGTGCATTCTCCGCCTCATGCATGGGCTGCAATACCAGGAGCGGGACCCTCAGGCCATTTACTTTTATGGCAAAGCGCGTGCTGCGGATGCCTTTTTTGCTGAACTTATACATACTTATTCTCCGATAAACATAAAAATACTGGTTCCATTACAAAACCGACGCCATATAATATGGCAGCCACAAAAGATTCTCTTCTACACGTATTTCCCCATGATGAAGTACAATGCCTCTTCCAACCTTTTTACCATACTTATCTTTGAATGCCGTTAACGATTTAATACTCTTTTTCTCACCGGATTTAACTTCTATCGGAACCAGTTTACTTCCATCACGTATAAGGAAATCTATTTCCATTACAGTCTTTTTGGTATCTTTACTGGTTTCCTTGTAGTAATAGGCACGACGTCCGTTCGCTCTCAAATTCTGGGCAACCATATTTTCCAAAAGCATGCCCTCGTTCACTTGAAGTTTATCCAGTAAGATAGCCTTGTATAACTCGTTTTCCAAATAAGGCCTGTCCTTATATGCCAGTGTGATCAAAAGCCCTGTATCCATCATATAGCATTTGAAAGAAGGATCTATTATAGACAAATTCAATGCAGCGCTGGGATCATCTACGTTATTGGCTATGTTTATTATCATTGCCTCGTCAAGCCACTTGATCGGGTCTTTATAATCGCGAATCCTTGCATTAGGGTCCAAATGAGTAAGAACATAACGTTTGTCATGTTTCGACAATTCGGAAGGAATCCTATCAAAAAAACCCGTAACATACTCTGGGTTTTCCTCCTCCTGATCGTTCATATCCTGCTTATACAAGTTTATGATCTGCTCTTTAGCAAAATCAACCTTTTCAAAATCCTTACTTTCAACAAACGCAGTAACTGCTTGTGGCATTCCGCCCACAAGCATATATTCCCTGTACGATTTCATAATGTGCTGATGAAGACTTCCCATCGGCTTTAATGACGATATATGCTCCTTCAATGTCGGAATGATCATATCATTCCCGTTCGCCCATAAATACTCCTCATAATCCATTGGTAATACATCAAGCGGATATTCTTCCGATGGAATCAGAATATTCTTGCTTTTCTTCGTTATACCTGCAAGTGACCCTGTTTCTATATAGTCATATCTTCCGTCTTCAAGTAACGTTTTCAAAGCTTGTCTGGCTGGTGGGAACAACTGAATCTCATCTAAAATGATCAAGGATTCTCTTTGGTATAGACGAGTATTATAGGCAAACTGCAATGTATTAAAAAGCATGTCCAGATCACGAAGACTATCAGTAAACAATCGATTAATAGACTCATCCGTCTGATCAAACCTTACCAATATGTATGATCTGTACTCTTCGCGCCCAAGTTTCTCGGCTAAGGTTGTCTTACCTACACGCCTTGCCCCCTTTAGGAATAATGCATATTTAGGTGCATATTCCCGTTTCCATTTCAACATTTCATCATAAATTTTACGTTCAAACATAAAAAATCCCTCACGATTGCGCCTAGCATTACCAAGTCCATTATCACGCTTGCGCCAATATTAGTCAATCAATTTTTCACGTTTGCGCCAAAAAGATGCACATCGGCATCGTTCTCCATTTTTGCCAATGTGCATGCTAAGTAACGTTGTATTGGAGTCCGGATTGATTGGTTACTAAAGGGTGCAAATAAGGTGCAAATTCACAGTCATAATATCTGCCAAACCGCGATAATCAGGGCATTTCATCAACCGGTTAGTAGAGTGCCGTGGCAGATAAAAAGCACCTTAATCACACTAATCACCTCCTTGTTTTCAGGCATTTTCGCATACTTGCAATAGATAGTCAACTAATGGTTGAAACAATAAGTGAGGGAGATAAGTTATAAATATCCATCTTTGGACAGATGATGTTTATCCATGCAGGAATGCTCTGCCTGTTTTGTAAAAGGCCTGTGTATCTCATCCGGACCGCTTATTTATTTCCGCTTTTTTGAACCCTTTTTCGGTGCATAATCCTTCATATCCGGTATTGCCCCTCCTGCTACTGCCCAGAAATACAGACTGGCCACGCTGCAATATGGTGAAAGACGTCTCCGATACTTTTCGAACAGCTTTCTGTCAATTTTTCTGTGATGATATACCATGCGCATACCACGCTGAATGGCCAGATCGTCAAAGCTTAATACATCAGGTCTCTGCAGGCAGAACAGCAGTATCATTTCTGCTGTCCAGACTCCGATACCCTCCAGTTTTGTCAGCGCCATGACCGCCTCTTCATCTGTCATTTTTCCCACTGCTTCAAGGTCAAATTCACCTTTTATGATCTTCATTGAAAACTGTTTGATATATTCAGCCTTGCGGAATGTCATGCCAAAGGACTGCAATTCATTTACATCCGTATTTCCGATTGATTCGACCGTCACCTCGCCAAAGGTATCGTTCATGCGCTGCCAGATGGTCCGCTGTGCTTTCGTAGAGATCTGCTGACCTATGATATGATGTATGACAGATGAAAACAGATCGCTGTCTACACCTCTTTCGATGTATCCGACTTTATCGATCACTTCCGAAAGCTTTTTATCCTTCGATTTCAAATATTCGACTTCTTTTTCTCCGTATTTAAAGTACATATAGCTGTCACCGCTGTTAAACTGCTGATCATCCATACTGACCTTGATCAGCCGTAGTATATTGTAAAAAGTCCCGTCTAAAAAATGGTTACGGCATGGAAAAAATTGATTTTTCAGATGTCCGCAACGCCTGAAATACGCACACTACTATACATGCTGAGACGGCAATGGTACGCCTGTCATAAGGTCCCTTCCTTAAGTATGGAATCGATTACGATGCTTAAGGTTATGATGCGCAACAGTCTTTTTTTCATGGTCAGGTCTCACGATCGTATTTATATACAGATGTATTATACCATCCACTCAGCTGTTTACTCTTCTTTACAGCGAACAGTTCCATCCTAAAATGATATAATTAAAAGATAAAGGAGGAAGTTTATATGGACAGGACCATAACCATATTCGGAAAAGGAAAGGCATCAGTAAAGCCTGATCAGATAGAGATCTCCATCTCCCTTGAATCCCAGGACAAGAAATACTGGGAGTCCATAAAGAATGCGACGGCACAGCTCAGTGAACTGAAGGAGGCTTTCTCAGATCTCGGATTCGGAGAAGGGGACATCAGGACAGGAAGCTTCAGGGTATATCCGGAATATGAGAGCATACAGGACAGCAGCGGACACTGGGTCGAGCGCTTCCGCTTTTACAATACCAGACAGGAGATAAACGTGAAGTTCCCAAATGACGGGGAGATGCTGGGCAGAGTCATAGGAAGGCTTGCCAGGCTCTCATCCACTCCGAGGTTAGATATTGGATATACCGTAAAGGACCGCGATGCAGTAAAAAAGGAACTCATCAGGAGTGCAGTGAATGATGCCATGGAAAAGGCGGAGATCATCTGTGAGGCTGCAGGCATAGGTCTCGGAGACATAGCCAGGATCGACTATTCTCAGGGAAATCAGGATTTCTTTACGAGACCGGTAGGCTTCATGATGGCAAAATCCAGAAATGCGTACGCCGAAGAGGCAGATACGGCAATGGGAATTGATGCTGAACCTGAAGACATTCAGATAGAAGACGAGATACAGATAGTATTCAACATATTGCGGACGGAAGACCTCGTTTGACTCAAGTAATTCTTTGTGGGAACAAAAACGGCTATGGAACGACATAATGAGCGTAGAAGAATCATGAAGCTGAAGAGACAGAGACAGAGGAAGATCCTCATTTCTGTTTTCACGCTTATTTGTGCCATCGTTTTGCTGGTGCTCTTTTTTGCCGTAGGGTCACTGATCAGGGAGAACGCCCTTCTGACCTTTGCCGACGGAAAGATACGGATAGCGGAGGCTCAAAATGGCGGGCTCGACATCTCCTGGCCTGTGGCTGAAGGGGCATCTTCATATTTCGTGGAGATCACTGATGAAGAGAAGGGAACGGTCTTCTCTTCATTTGAGAACAAGTCTGAAAACTGCCATGTCTCCTCTTTCCCGCCCAGCATGGGGATAAGGATATCCATCCCTGAGAACAAGGGAAAGGGACAGACAAAAGAGGCGGCTAATCTTTCTCCGGGAGCCGATCCCGGGATAACATATGAGAAGAGTGAAAAGGACGGGAAGATATATCTCAGCTGGAAAAAGGAACTGAAGATGGATGTATACGTCCTCACCGCAAAAGGTGAGGAGAGCATAGGCTCATTCACTTCTTCCGCATCCTTCGATCCTCTGCGGATAAACGGGCTTTCGGGCGATTCGATCACCGTATATATGGACCCCTTAGAGGAGGGCAAGGGATATACCTTAAAATACAGAAGACAGGAGATTCTGGTCGCAAGTCCGTCAAAAGACAAGAGCAAAGAGGATCTGGTACTGAATATCGTTAAACAGGGAGAATATCTCTACAGGCTTTCCTGGAACGACGTGGAGAGCAGCTCATATACGGTAAAGCAGGAAAAGGACGGAGAGTGGAAGGAACTGTATACATTCGGAGGTGACGTGACCGAATGCAGCGTCACTTTCAGAGAACCGTATTCAGAAGCATCCTACAGGGTCGAGACGAAGGACAAGACATCGAACTCATGCGTTGTGAGCAATGAGAGCTGTGTTATATATTCGACCGTCTGGCCGATTAAGGATCTGACGGTATACTCCGATCCCGCAGGCAAGGTAAAGGCGGGAACGGTGAAGAAGGGTACGACTCTATGCGTGCTGGCTGAAGAGAACGGCAAGTTTCTTATCAGGGACGGAAAGACGGAAGGGTATATCGACTGCGACTACTGTATGATAGACCTTTACGAGATGTGCGGCGGTCTTTTCAGCTACGACATAACTAACGCATATTCTTCACTTTTCATATTCCATGACTACAAGATACCGGGTGTCACCGGAAAGGTTATACCGGGCTACGAGCATATGATGCATAAGGACGGTACCTTCGTGGTGCCGCTTCTGTACCCTGTGACATCAAAGCTTGAACAGGCTGCGTTCAGGGCAAAGGAGCAGGGGATGAAACTCAGGATTTATGAAAGTTTCAGACCTCAGAAGGCCACGCAGGAGACATATAAGACGGCAAAGATCTTTGCTGATTCAGAGATACCGGGAAAGGGAATGACCTATGCCGAGTACATATCCGATAAGGGGAGATATCCTCTTGACAGATTCCTGTCCCATACCACTTCAAGGCACAACAGGGGAGTAGCCCTGGATCTGACTCTTGAAGCCGACGGGGAGGAGCTTACGATGCAGACTGACATGCATGATCTCAGCTGGAATGCCGAGACCAAGAGGAACAACGATAATTCGAAGCTTCTTGAAGAGATCATGAAGAACTCGGGATTTGCCGGCCTGACAGCAGAATGGTGGCATTTCCAGGATGACGATGCGAAGAACAGCTATAATCCTCCGCCTCTCTATGAGGGAGTCTCTTCCGAGGGATTCACAAAGGACGATATCGGCTGGAGATACAGGAACGAAGACGGGACCTATCTTACGAACGGGACCGTCAACATAGACGGTAAAGACTACTCCTTCGACAAAGAGGGATATCTGAAGGGAGACTTTTGATGAAACGATTTTTTGGGAGCATTTTCGGAAAGCTGTTCATATGGCTTCTGATCTCGGGCCTTGTCGGGCTCGGAGTTTACGAGTACTGGTACTATGAGCAGCCGAAGTTCCACGATGTGACGATGGAACTAGGAGAAGACCTTCCGGACATATCCGCATTCCTGACCGAGCATGCGAAGCCCGACAGGGTGAACATGGTGACTGCAAAGGAGGCTATAGACCTTGGCCTCGTGGGGACTCAGGACATAGTCTTTGCACAGGGCAGGAAGGAGGAGACGGTAAAGCTCACGATAGAGGACACGACTGCTCCGAAAGTTGTCTTCAAGGATGTATACGCTATCACGGGAGACGAGATCCTGCCCGAGAACTTCATAGAGTCCATGGAGGACCTTTCCCCGATCACGGTAGAGTTCAGCGAACCCTTTAGCGGGGGCGAAGGCTACAGCAACGTGGTGGCACATCTCACAGTCAAGGACTCATACGGAAACGAGACCAGGGGAGAAGCTAACGTCTATTACGTATGGATGTACAAGAAATACACGCTTGAGCTTGGGACAATGCTCACGAAGGAGGATATCCTCATAGATCCGTTGAAGGATGCTGATCTTGTAGACCAGCTGAAACTGGATGAGATAAACGCTTCACCGGTGGGAACATATACGATCGTAAGCACAGACGGAGACCAGACTTGTGAATGCGTCGTCACCGTGGAAGACACCACTCCTCCGGAACTCGAGGTGAAGAATGCCAAGATCTATGTCGGTGATACGATAGCCAAGAGGGATTTCGTAGTATCTGTAAAGGATATCTCGGGAGAGGTGGAAACGAATCTTCTCACCACGCCTGATAATTCGAAGGCAGGCAAGCAGAAGATACAGGTGGAGGCAAAGGACAGATACGGGAATGCCACAGTGAAGGAAGCTACCCTTGAGGTGATCACCGATACCGTTGCACCGAAGTTCTCCGGACTCGGAGAGCTCAAGGTGGAGAAGCATTCTTCTCCCAACTATTCTTCCGGAGTCACCTGCAAGGACGACAGGGACGGACAGGTGGAGTTCACCTTCGATCCGAGCAAGGTGGATACTTCGAAGGCAGGGACATACTATGTGATTTATACCGCTCAGGACAAGGCTGGGAACAAGGCATCCTCCAAGAGAAAGGTGACGGTCAATCACGACAAGGAGGATACCGATGCCCTCGTAAAGCAGATCGCCTCCGGACTCAGCAAGGATCCTGAGAAGATAAGAGACTATGTGAGGACCAACGTGAAATACAACACCAACTACGGCGGCAGCGATCCCATATGGTACGGCTTCAAGAACAAATACGGAAACTGCTATGTGCACGCAAAGTGCTTCAAGGCCTTACTGGATGAAAAGGGAATATCTTGCCAGATCATCCATACTACAGACAAGACGCACTACTGGCTCATAGTGAAGATAAACGGACAGTGGAAGCACATGGACGCCACACCAAGCAGGCTCCATGGAAAATACAGCATAATGAATGACGAACAGAGACTGTCCACACTCTCGGGGAGGGACTGGGATCACGACAAGTGGCCTGCATGCAACTGACATGATATTCGAACTCGCGGTACTTCTGGCGGGACTCGCCATATATCTGACATATGGGATCTGGGGAGCTGTGATGCTCCTCTTGATGAGCGTCATATGCTTTGTGACGGGTCTCTTCGTGTACCGCAGAAAATGGCTCCTGATCGCGGGAACTGCAGTGACCGCTCTTCCTCTTCTGCTCTTAAAGACCGCACCTATTACAGGGCTGAGCCTTGCATTCTCATTCGGGCTCTCGTACTTCTCGCTCCAGATGATCTCATATATCAGCGATGTCTACAAGGGAAAGACGGAGGCGGAAAAGAACTTCCCGAGATTCCTTCTGTACGTGAGCTATCTGCCTCACATGTTCGTGGGACCGATAGAAAGATACGGTTCTTTCAGTCTTGCTCTTGAGAACAGGAGCATGGATACATACGAGAATATCACAGGGGGACTCATGAGGACTGCCTGGGGCGGCTTCAAGAAGATAGTGATAGCCAACAGATTATCCGTTCCCATGGCCATACTGGCCTCAGATACCGAGAGGTTCAGGGGCATATATGCCCTTGCAGCAATGTTCGTTTATTCGATACAGCTGTACTGCGATTTCTCGGGAGGCATGGACATGGCTCTCGGGGTATCGAAGATGCTCGGGATAGGCATGAGCGAGAATTTCGACAGGCCTTATTTCTCCGAGACCGTTCAGGAATTCTGGAGAAAGTGGCATATCACTCTCGGTTCCTGGCTCAGGGACCATATATACATACCCCTCGGAGGCAACAGAAAGGGCAAGCTCATGCGTGCAGTGAACCTCGTGATCACATTTCTGGCATCAGGCCTCTGGCACGGCATACACTACATACTCTGGGGCATCATAAACGGGCTCCTCGTAGTCACGGGAGATCTTTTCAAAACGAAGAACAGAACGGTGAATAGGGTTATCACGTTCATCCTTATCTCAGTTCTGTGGTCATTCTTCATATGGCAGGGAACGGGAACGGCCCTTTCCATGATGGGCTCCGTATTCACGGACATCATACCTTCGGGTGCAGGAGACAGCTTCAAGGATCTCGGGCTTACACTCACGGATGCCCTGGTGCTCATTCCTTCGCTTCTGATCCTGTTTATATATGACTGCAGGAAAGAGAAGATATATGAAGGACTCAAGAACATGGGCGTTACGGGCAGATGGTCTATAATAATGGCCATTGCACTCATAATCCTCGTGTTCGGAACATATGGTCTCGGCTTCAACGCCACGGACTTCATATACAGCAGGTTCTAGGAGGACGGGCATGAAGAAGACAGTCAAGATATTAGCCATAGTGATAGTATTCGTGCTCATAGCCGCCCTTCTGCAGAGACTTCTGACGCCCAAGTACATGACCGACCTGATAGAGGGAAGCATGGTCTCACAGTATTACAGGGAATACGGAGATCATGACGTGATCTTTCTCGGAGACTGCGAGGTGTACTCCAATTATTCTCCTCTTAAGATGTATGAAGACTATGGCATCACGGCATACATAAGGGGCTCGTCCCAGCAGCTCATATGGCAGTCATATTATATCCTGAAGGAAACTCTCAGGTACGAGACACCGAAAGTTGTCATATTCAACGTGAACTCCATGAGGTATTCTGAACCGGTGAGCGAGGCATATAACAGACTCACTATAGACAGGATGAGGTGGTCTCCTGAGAAGATAGGCATCATAAAAGCTTCCATGACGGAAGAAGAGAGCTTCCTCTCATATGTCTTCCCTATACTCAGATATCACTCCAGGTTCGACAAGCTCACGGGAGAGGATATTGAATATCTGTATAGAACGAAAGAAAATACATTTGAGGGATATCTCCTGAACATGGAGACCAGGCCTGTCGGAGATCTGCCTGCAAAGAGACCGCCGAAGAACTATGCATTTGCAGAGATATGCTATGATTATCTGGACAGGATGGAAGAGCTGTGCCGTGAGAACGGCATAAAGCTTGTGCTCGTGAAATCCCCGTGCCTGTATCCCTACTGGTATGAGGAGTATGACGAACAGATAAGCTCATATGCCGGGGAACACGGGCTCATATACTATGACCTCACGAAGGCAAGGGACGAGATAGGACTCGATTTCTCAACTGACACATATGACGGAGGAGTGCATCTGAACCTGTACGGAGCGGAAAAGCTCTCCGCATACATCTCGGAGAAACTCAGAGATGATCTGGGACTTACCGATCACAGGGGAGAAGCAGATATAGAGGCAAGATACATAGAAAAACTCAAAGAGTATCATAAGGCAACGGAAGGAGAAAAATGATGAAAAGGATAATGGCTCTTTTGCTTGCAGTGGCGATAATGCTCTTTACGGCTTCATGCGGCAAGAAGGAAGAGGAGAAGGCACCGGAGAAGTTCTCATTCACATATGAAGGCGTGGAACTGGTCCCCGGAGAAGAATTCGACCAGAAGAAACTGCCGGAACCCCTGAGCAGGTTCGAAGTGGAGAACTGTGCTCTCGATGGCATGTCCGTTGAATATGATTACGGCGATATAACGATAACCACCAACATTGACGGTGACAAGGAGATACTGGATATCATCTATATCGTGGATCCCAACATCACGACCCCTGAAGGACTTGCTCTTGGAGACGATGCAGGAAAGGTGAAGGAACTGTATGGTCAGGATCCCAAGGAGAACCAGGAACTGATCCTGAAACGCGGCAACACCTGTATTTCCATATACGTGTCGAACGGAGCCGTCGATTCCATCTATTACACCGTTGCCTGATATTGGATAAGGAAGAAATCTTTATTGATAATTCGGGAAACTATAGTTGCTGTATGCTGGTCATCTCATGAAGGCCGATAATATAATGATGCCGGAAAAAAACAGGCGGAGGTTTCTTTAATGAGAGAAGACGGCAGGATACCGGTAATAAGGGATGATGTTTCGACATCTGCCTCCGAATCTGCGATATTCAAAAGCAACGCATACGGTTTCATGAGATCCATGGAAAAAGAGGGAATAGAGATAAGCAGGAACAGTTTCTTCTGTTTCGGTGCGGGAAAGACCGGATCGGCGATCTGCACGTCTCTGGCAGAGAACGGAGCAAGATCCGTATACATAATGGATATACTCCCTGAACTTGCCGAGAGCCTTTCAGTGGATCTCAGAAGAGATTACGGGATAAGGGTCTATCATGTGGAACCGGGAGACTATTCCAAGATCTCAGACTGCAACGTCATAATAAACGCTTCCGGGGTGGGAGAGGGAGATACCATAGGAAAGAGTCCCTTACCGGAGGAGTTCATAGAGACTGATCAGTTCTATTTCGACGCAGTTAGCGAACTAGAAGAGACGGCATTCCTGGGCAATGCCAGGATCAGAGGCTGCAGGACAATGAACGGCACCGAAATGGCTGGGTTCATGGAGGAGAAACAGTTTGAACTCATGGCACCGGAGTTTCAGAAATCATAAAGAGGAACGTTTTGCGGGATCCGAATCAGCATAAGCCTTTAACGGCATGACATGGGGCATGCCGTTTTTCTTGTATCGTAAAACCACTCGCTAGGCGAGTGGTTCAGTGAAGGTTAACCGATGAGAAGAAAAAAGAACTCCAGTCTGATAAACTAAGTGAGACCGCCAGTCGCACAAGTAAATCAAAAGGAGTTCAAAATGAGTCTAAACGATACGAATAGTTTAAGTCACACTAAATGGAATTGCAAATATCATATAGTGTTTGCGCCGAAATACAGAAGGAAAGTATTTTTCCAGGAAAAGAGGATAGCAATAGGGAAAATACTGCGACAGCTATGTGAGTGGAAAGGGATAAATATCATAGAAGCAGAGGTATGTCCGGACCACGTACATATGTTGATAGAGATACCACCCAAAGTGAGCGTAAGCTCATTTATGGGGTATCTGAAAGGAAAGAGCAGCACAATGCTGTATGAGCAATTCGGGGAGTTGAAATACAAGTACCGGAACCGAGAATTCTGGTGTCGAGGGTATTATGTAGATACAGCAGGAAAGAACACAAGCCGAATTGCGGAATACATAAAGCACCAGTTGGATGAGGATAGACTGGGAGAGCAGTTAACTCTGCCAGGGGCAGAAGAAATATTCAAAAAGAAGAAGAAAAAGTAAGACCAAAACGCAACTGGCGGTCAATCTTACACGTTAACGTGTATGCGAAGAGTAGAGGCCTATGGCCGCATATGAAAAACCACCGGCTAGGCCGGTGGATCGTTATTCATGTCTATGATATATTTACTTTCTGAAGAAACCCTTCTTACCCTTTTCAGGCACTTCCATGCCTTCGAATTCAGCTATCAGTTCCTTCTGCCTGTCGGTGAGTTTCTTAGGAACGGTGATGTTGACCTTTACATAAAGATCTCCCTTCCTGTCCTGCCTCAGGTATTTTATTCCCCTGTCCTTGATGCGGAATACGGTCCCCGTCTGTGTCCCTGCAGGGATATTGTACTTGATGTCTCCTTCAAGGGTAGGCACCTGGACTTCAGCTCCGAGGGCTGCCTGTCCGAAACTGATCGGAAGATCAAGATAAAGGTTGTATCCTTCCCTCTCGAACTTCTTGTGGTTCTTGACTCTGATGGTAACGAGAAGTGAGCCTGAAGGTGCTCCGGGATCTCCTACGTTTCCCTGTCCCGAAAGTTCCAATGTCTGTCCGTCATCTATTCCTGCCGGGATGTTGACGCTTATCGTCCTTCTCTTGGAGACTCTTCCTGTACCTCTGCATGTCTCGCATGGCTGTTCTATGATCTCGCCTGTTCCATTGCAGGTCGTACAGGTAGTGATGTTCATGAAGGATCCCATCTGATGCCTTATCTGTCCCGTTCCGTTGCAGGTAGGGCATTTCTTCTTTCCGGTACCGGGCTTTGCACCCGTTCCCTCACAGGCATCGCATCTTTCAAACCTGTTTATGGTGATGTCCTTCTTGACTCCGAATGCCGCCTCCTCGAACTCTATCCTGATGGTGGTCCTTATATCGGAGCCCATCTGCGGGCCGCGGTTCCTCATGCCTCCTCCGCCGAAGAAGCTCTCGAAGATATCTCCGAAACCGCCGAATCCTCCGAAACCGCCGAAATCGCTGAAGCCTCCTCCGGCTCCTCCGTTCGGGTCGAACTCACTGGTTCCGAACTGGTCATACTGATGGCGCTTCTGATCGTCTCCGAGCACCTGGTACGCCTCGTTTATCTCCTTGAATTTCTGGGCAGCTGAATCATCACCCTGGTTCAGGTCCGGGTGATACTTCTTGGCCAGAGTCCTGTATGCTTTTTTTATCTCTTCTGCGGAAGCGGATCTGTCCACTCCCAGCACTTCATAGTAATCCTTGTTTGCCAAAACTAAGCTCCTGATGCGTCCGTAACGGACACACTGTTAAATCAGGACAAGGAGAGGCCTTAAGCCTCTCCCATCCTATTCCTGTCAGTTCTTCTTGTCGTCATCGACAACTTCGTAGTCTGCATCCACGACATTGTCATCGCTCTTCTGGTTTCCCGAAGGCTGTCCTTCCTGATGAGGAGCCTCGTTCTGGGCAGTGCTGTATGCCTTTCCGAATACTTCATAAGAAGCATTTGTAAGCTCTTCCTGTGCCTTCTTGATGGCTTCTGTATCGTTGCCTTCAAGTGCCTTCTTGACCTCTGCGACCTTGTCCTCAAGAGTCTTCTTGTCAGCCTCGCTGATCTTGTCTCCGAGATCCTTTATGGTCTTCTCGGTCTGATAGACTATGGAGTCGGCGTTGTTCCTTACCTCTACCTCTTCCTTTCTCTTCTTGTCTTCCTCAGCATATCTCTCAGCATCCTTTACTGCCTTGTCGATATCGCTGTCGGAGAGGTTCGTGGAGGCTGTGATCGTTATATTCTGCTCATTTCCTGTTCCGAGGTCCTTTGCAGAGACATGTACTATACCGTTTGCGTCGATGTCAAACGTGACTTCGATCTGCGGGACACCTCTCGGTGCAGGAGGTATTCCTGTAAGATTGAATCTTCCGAGGGTCTTGTTGTACTGGGCCATCTCCCTCTCGCCCTGGAGCACGTGGATCTCAACGCTGGTCTGTCCGTCAGCTGCGGTCGAGAATATCTGGCTCTTCTTTGTAGGAATGGTGGTGTTCCTCTCGATGAGTCTCGTGCATACTCCGCCGAGTGTCTCTATTCCCAGTGAAAGCGGTGTAACATCGAGGAGTAGCACGTCCTTGACTTCTCCTGTAAGCACTCCTCCCTGGATGGCTGCACCTATTGCAACGCACTCATCAGGGTTGATGCCCTTATAAGGATCGTGTCCGGTAAGAGCCTTGACCTTGTCCTGAACTGCAGGGATCCTTGTTGATCCTCCGACGAGGATGACCTTATCGAGTTCAGACGGCTTCAGTCCCGCATCGTTTAGAGCGTTTCTGACAGGTGTCTCTGTAGCGTTCACGAGGTCTTCTGTCAGCTGGTTGAACATTGCTCTTGTAAGAGTGAGATCTAAGTGCTTCGGTCCTGTAGCGTCCATCGTTATGAACGGGAGATTGATATTGCTCTGGGTGACTCCGGAGAGGTCTATCTTTGCCTTCTCTGCAGCTTCCCTGAGTCTCTGCATTGCTGAATTGTCCTTGGAAAGGTCTATCCCCTGATCCTTCTTGAATTCAGTTACCATCCAGTTGACTATCCTGTCATCGAAATCGTCGCCGCCGAGGTGAGTATTTCCGTTGGTGGAAAGCACTTCTATGACGTTGTCTGCGATCTCAAGGATGGATACGTCGAAGGTTCCGCCTCCGAGGTCATATACCAGCACCTTCTGGTTTATGTCCTTATCGAGTCCGTATGCAAGTGCTGCTGCGGTAGGCTCGTTTATGATCCTTAAGACTTCAAGTCCTGCTATCTTTCCTGCGTCCTTAGTAGCCTGTCTCTGAGCGTCATTGAAATATGCCGGAACAGTGATGACTGCCTGTGTCACAGGCTCTCCGAGATAGCTCTCAGCATCTGTCTTCAGTTTCTGAAGTATCATTGCGGATATCTCCTGAGGGGAATATGATCTGTTCTCCACGGGGATCCTTACGTTCTCGCTCGTTCCCATCTTTCTCTTGATGGACGATACGGTATTCTCATGGTTGGTGACAGCCTGTCTTTTTGCTATCTGTCCGACAAGCCTCTCTCCGGTCTTCGTGAATGCCACCACTGAAGAAGTGGTCCTTGCTCCCTCTGCATTGGAGATGACTACCGGGTCTCCTCCTTCCATTATGGCCATGCAGCTGTTGGTTGTTCCAAGGTCGATTCCTATTATTTTGCTCATTGTTCTCTTTCCTCCGTTTATTGCTGTTGAATCTTTATCTGGTAACGATCACCATGCTGTGCCTGATGACCGTGTCATTTGCCGTGTATCCCTTCTGGAGCACCTGCTTTATGATGCCGCTCTCCTCTCCCTCTTCGGGATCTGCCTGCATAACCGCATTGTGGAATGCCGGATCGAAAGGCTTGCCGAGACAATCCATCTCCTTTATCCCCATGTCCTCCAGTATCTTCACCATCTGTTTTCTCGTGAGTTCTATCCCTTCCTTAAGGGGTGAGTCCTCAGAGGATGCTTCGAGCGCTCTTTCGAGGTTGTCCAGCACCGGCAGCAGCTTTGAGACTGTATCATTTCTGGAATCCTGATATGCCTTTGAGACGGCCTGTTCGTTCCTCTTCTTGAAGTTGATGAATGAGGCTCTCTCTCTCAGGAACATGTCATAGTTCTCATCAGCCTTTGAAGTCATCTCATCAAGAGCCTTCTTCAGCTCTTCGGTGCTCTCCTCCGGTTTTTCCTCGGTTACAGGGACTTCAACAGTCTCCTGTTCCCTGATCTTTTCTTCTTCGTTTTTCTTCTTCGTCATTCCGGTTCCTCTTTATTTGTCTTTATCGTCTCCGTCATCGAACATGCCGTTTATCGTCTGACCGATGAACTGCAGTATCGAGAGGACACGTCCGTAATCCATCCTTGTGGGTCCTATGAGCCCGAAAGTGCCGATGCTCCTGCTGTTTATCCTGTACGATGCGGTAATGACGCTCATGTGCTTTAACTGTTCCTGTTTGTTCTCGTTTCCTATCCTGATCTGGAATTCGAGACCATTGGAATCTGATAATATGTCATATAGGGCATCCTTTTTGTCAAGGAGCGTAAGGAAGTTCTTTGCACTTTCCACGTCCTGATATTCAGGATAGTTGAGAATGTTCCTCGCACCGCCTAAGGCAACGTTCTTCCTCGGGGCATTCTTCCTAATGTTGTCGAGCACGAGATTAATGATCTCCTCGCCGAATCTCTGATGGAGCCTCAGATCGTTCTCCGCTCCGCTCCTTATCTGAGTGAGCGCATCCTCAAGGTTCCTGTTCTCCACGAACCTCGAGAGCCATCCTGAGAGATTCTCGAGATACTCTTCATTTATATCCTTCGGAACGTCTATCATCACGTCCCTCACGCTTCCGGATGCGAATATAAGTACCAGAACAGCTTTCCTGTCGGAGAGCTTCACTATCTGTATCCTCTTCAGTTCGTCTTCTTCGGATTTTGATTCTATGACGACCGAGGTAAGTTTAGTGAGATCCGAAAGCACCTCTGCGGTCACGTCGACTATATCGTTCATCTCGGAATACTTCCTGTTGAGATATCCCTTTACGAACTTGAGCTCTTCATCGGTCAGCTGTGAGACTCTCATGAAGGTATCGACGTAAAGTCTGAATGCCTTGTCGGAAGGACGTCTTCCCGAAGAAGTATGAGGCTGTTCAAGGTACCCCTCCTCCTCCAGATCCGCCATCTCGTTCCTTATGGTGGCAGGGCTCAGATTTATGTCCTCCCTCTTGGAGATGGTCCTGGAACCCACAGGAGTGCCCGTGGTGATATAGTCATCCACTATGGCTTTCAATATCTTCAGTTTTCTTTCAGATATGCTCATACGGGCCTTCCTTTCCATTTTATTAGCACTCACTGATATCGAGTGCTAATAAACTATACAAAATATACTCTCGTTTGGGGAATGTGTCAATAAAGAAAATATGTACTTTTTATTAACCCGGAAATCCTGAGTGACGCTTCTCAGCCCTGTGCCCTTAGCATGAGGGCAAGACTGAACTATCAGAAACGGTCACTGAAAACTGTAATATCATGAGTCTGTAAATTACAGCTTTGTGTTCATTTGTGAGCTATCATCAGTAGGACTGAAATACTGCAAAATGAATAGTTCAAAACAAAGATTCTCCGTTATAGGAGCATTTTTTCAAAAATATACAAATTATAAATACTATTTACACAACAAAAGAAGTTATCGTTCATGATAACGTTCACGCTTAAGGGGTAAAAAGACATTGATATACTCTTTGACGGCTATATAAACTTCATCAAAGGAAGGTTTTTCAACACTGTCCCCTACCCGGAACTTATTATACGCATGTCTGAGTTCATCGGTGCGATTAAGGAACCCACTGAAGCAATCTATTGATTTCCCGCTGTTCCATAATGCTAGCAGGACTCCTTCTTTCGAAAAAGAAAAGGTTTTTGAAATATAGTACAGGTCAATAACATCTTTAATTCTTCTAAACACTTTGTTTGTTGAAACAGCACAAATCTTATCTGCGATTATTTGTGTTGGAGATACACCATAAAAACGTAGACCTGCTATTTCATATAAACGTGACTCTGGCATAGGACGGTTTACATCTATGTCCATTGAAAACAACTCGGTGTTTGTTTTTCGATCCATCAGAACAAACCCTGCAGATCTGTTATTTCCATACATCCTGACTATTTTCACGTCAATCTGTAGTTTGCTGTGGTCTATCGCAGATTGCAAAGACGCTACCATTTGCTCCGCTGTCGGCGGCTCATCGAAATACCAGTTTGCATCAATATCAACAGTTTGGCGAACATTATCCGTGAAACCGGACTCATTTAAGAAAGCTTTGAGCACCATAGAACCTTTGAAACAAATAGGTATACCACTATCATAGATTGATTTCATCACCATATACATTTGCATCTCATTTGCAGTAATGTCCATAATAAACCTCTTAGTTGTTGTAGTATTCTACTGCGTCCTGAGCCAAAACCTCAAACCGCTCTTGATATTCAGGAGCAACAGATATCCCACTCATACTTTCACCATTAGAATAATAATAAAAGCTCAGCGCTTCTGTAATGCCTTGCATATCCAAGATATGCTCATTTGCCAATGCGTCATTAACAGTCCTGTTAAAATCCGTATAATAAAGTCCATCCCTGTTTTTTACCTGATAAGGACTGATGTGGTTTCCTAGCAAAACTACACCATTGTATTGAGAAAGACTATCATTACCATACAACCATACAAGACCTTCATCGACACGCCCAAGGAATCTCCCATGACACATAAGAGCTTCATCCAAAGCAAATACTATCTCAGTTCCAATGTGATCCTGTATGGCATGTAGCCAGGATAGCGGACTTAAAAAATCACTACGCTTCGGAAGTAGAGCTTTTCTTGAATCGTGCATAGGCAAGATTGCTGTCTTTCTATTGACGAGGTCTTCTCGTATCCTATTTTCCAAGAGCCTTATAACATATTCAGGTGGCTTCCTTAACCCGGTCTCCCAGTTTTGAACAGTACGGAATGGAATACCATAACGATTTGCAAATTCACTCTGAGTATCACCTAGTCTTAATCTTAGTTCACGTATTTCCATATTATCACCTCGAATAGATAATACACCCATTGAGTGTGTAATGTAAAGTCTCGAATTATATATCTTTCTGATAAATCTTAATCTCGAACAATACTTATTTTTATATCTCTTGATCAGCGTATATCTGCCAAGAAAAAAGAGAGGATCTCGCAATCCTCTCTTCAGCTTTGCTAAACTATTTACTTGTTCAGAAGTGCCTCTGCCTTTGCTACCAGGTTCTCGACAGTGAAGCCGAATTCCTTGAAGAGCACTCCTGCAGGAGCGGATGCTCCGAAGTGGTCGATGCAGAGGGTATCTCCGTCAAGACCTGTGTACTTCTGCCATCCGAAGCTGCTTCCTGCCTCTACGGCTATCCTCTTCCTGCATGCATTAGGAAGTACGCTCTCCTTATAGCAGTCACACTGCTTGTCGAAGAGTTCCATGCAAGGAACGGATACTACTCTTACCTTCCTGCCGGCCTTTGTGAGCTCATCATATGCCTTGACGCAGAGCTCGACCTCGGAACCTGTTCCCATGAGTATGATCTCAGGAGTGCCTTCGCAGTCCTTCATGACATATGCTCCCTTGAGTGCAGCCTTGCCGGTCTCTTCATAGAGCGGCAGCTTCTGACGTGAGAGTGCCATGCATACAGGGCCGTCTGCCTTCGTGAGTGCGAACTCATAAGCTGCTGCAGTCTCCTTGGAGTCTGCCGGTCTCCACATATATGCTCCCGGGATGGAACGGATAGCTGCGAGCTGTTCGATAGGCTCGTGTGTAGGTCCGTCCTCTCCTACTCCGATGCTGTCGTGGGTAAGTACATACATAACAGGCAGTTCCATAAGAGCGGAGAGCCTGATGCCGTGCTTCAGATAGTCGCTGAATACGAAGAATGTTGCAACATAAGGAGTGATTCCGCCATGCAGATACATTCCGTTTGCGATACCGGACATTGCGAACTCCCTGATTCCGAAGTGGATGTTGGATCCTTCATAGCAGTCAGCTGAGAAGTAAGGTCTGTCATCCATGGTGGACTTGTTGGAAGGAGCAAGGTCTGCAGAACCTCCCATGAGGTTCGGGACGAGCTTGGAGAGCTTGTTGAGCACTTTTCCGGAGGACTCTCTGGTAGCCATTGCTCCGCCGAAGCTGTAGAAATCATCATTGAAGATCTCTTCAGATGGCTTAGCCTTGTATGCCTTGTAGAGTTCTGCGAGCTCAGGATATTCCTTCTCGTACTTCGCGAACATCTCGCACCACTCTTTTTCAGCCTCTGCGTTCTTGTCTCCCTCAGCCTTTGCAGCTGCGTAGACTTCCTCAGGCACATAGAATGTCTTCTCTGTGTCGAATCCGAGGGTCTCCTTTAAGATCTTGAGGTTTGCTTCGCCTATAGGTGAACCATGGCATCCGGCCGTTCCTGCAACAGGAGCACAGCCGTAGCCGATCGTGGTGTGGCAGATGATGATGGACGGCTTGTCAGTTACCTTCTTTGCCTCTGCTATAGCCTTGTCGATTCCGTCGACGTCGGTATTTCCGTCTTCAACGTGCTGTACGTGCCAGCCGTATGCTTCGTAACGCTTGCCTACGTCCTCGGTGAAAGCGGTATCTATATCGCCTTCGATGGTGATATTGTTCTTATCATAGAGAAGTATGAGCTTTCCGAGCTTAAGGGTTCCTGCAAGAGAGCAGGCCTCACCGGATATACCTTCCATGAGACAACCGTCACCTGTGAGCACATATGTATAATGATCTACTACAGGGAATCCCGGTCTGTTGAATATCTTAGCGAGATGAGCTTCTGCCATGGCCATTCCGACTGCATTAGCAACTCCCATTCCGAGAGGGCCTGTGCTGGTCTCTACTCCAGGGGTCATGCCATATTCCGGATGTCCGGGTGTTATGGATTGCCACTGACGGAAGTTCTTGATGTCGTCCATGGATACTCCCATGCCATAGAGATGGAGCATGGTGTAGAGAAGCATTGAACCGTGTCCTGCTGAAAGCACGAATCTGTCACGGTTATCCCACTTAATGTCAGCAGGATTCATTTTGTAGTGTCTTGAAAACAATGTATGAGCTATAGGAGCAGCGCCCATCGGGAGTCCCGGATGTCCGGAATTGCTCTTGTTGATGGCCTCTGCACTCAATACTCTGATGGTATTGATGCTCAGATTGTCGATCGAATTCATGTGATCTCCTCCTCAAATTTCATTAACTTAATTATATATTCAAAGCCCACCCTTATCAAGTGAACGGTTGAACTCAAAACGTCCGAAAAAGCCGATAAAAAAGCACGTTTTCACCACTGATATGATAAACCGTTTCATGCCCGGTAATCCGCTTTTCCCCTATTTATTTTCCCGACCTCTCAAGCAGCATGAGTACGATGCTGTTCTGTATGTCCATGCCCCTGTCCGTGAGGATGAGCCTTTCTCCTTCAATTGAGACAAGTCCTTCCCCCGCCATTCTTTTTATTACGGGATCGTCTTTCCTGAGACACGCCTTTTTTAGAGAAAGGCCCTTCATGGTCCTCGTCGACAGCATCACATATTCCTCGAGCCAGTCCACTTTCTCTTCAGATATGACGGCATTCCCGTTCTTTTCCATCATGGAAAGATATGAAGGTATGGTCGCTGCATTTCCATGCCTTGTTCCCCTGTAGCAGGAGTGAGCGCTCACTCCTATGCCTACATAGTCATCCATCTCCCAGTATTTCAGGTTGTGGCGGCATTCGTATCCCGGAAGCGCAAAGTTCGAGATCTCGTAGCGCTGGAAGCCCCTTTCCTTTAGTATCCCCTCTATTACAGAGAACATCTCCCTGTCCGTATCCTCGTCGGGCTGTTCCGCTCCGTAGAGGGGCGTCCCTTCCTCGAGTCTCAGGGCATATGCGGAAACATGGGTTACCGGCAATGATGAGATGAACTCTGCCGCATTCCTGCAGTTCCCGACCATCTGAGTCGGAAGAGAATACATGAGATCTCCCGATATGTTTGTAATTCCGTATTTCACGCAGTTATGGACAGCTCTTTCGAAGTCCGAGGCATCGTGTATCCTTCCAAGGATGTGAAGGAGCTTCGGGTCAGTTTCCTGAAGGCCCATGCTTATCCTGTTAATCCCCGCTTCCCGAAACTCGGAGATCTTTTCTTCTGTAAGGGAATTCGGATTGGCCTCGCTCGATATCTCCGCTCCTTCTGCCAGTTCCACCCTCTCCCTTATTCCTTCCATGAGCCTCATCATGTCCCCGGATCTCAGTACCGACGGGGTCCCGCCACCGAAATACACCGTATCAACGAAAAGATGCCCGTATGAAGACAGTTCCTTCATACAGGCATCTATATATGCGTCTATGGTTTCTGTTTTCCCGGTAAAGGATGCAAAGTCACAGTATGTGCATTTGCTCTCGCAATACGGGATATGGATATATAAGCCGACACTTTCCATGTCAGTCTATCTTGAGGATGCTCATGAACGCCTCTGACGGAACCTCTACGGTACCGATCTGGCGCATCCTCTTCTTTCCTTCCTTCTGTTTCTCGAGAAGCTTCTTCTTTCTCGTGATGTCTCCGCCGTAGCACTTTGCAAGCACGTCCTTACGGAGGGCCTTTACGGTCTCCCTTGCGATTATCTTGCCTCCTATGGCGGCCTGGATCGGGACCTCGAACATCTGGCGCGGTATCACGTCCTTAAGTTTCTCGGCCATGGCCCTGCCCCTCTGATATGCCCTGTCCTTATGGACTATTATCGAAAGGGCGTCGCACATGTCTCCGTTAAGGAGCATGTCCAGTTTCACCAGCTCGCTCTTCATATAGCCCGATATCTCATAGTCCATCGAGGCATACCCTCTGGAACGTGACTTGAGCGTATCGAAGAAGTCGAATATTATCTCGTTCAAAGGCACATCGTAGTGGAGCATCACCCTGCTCCCCTCGATGTATTCCATGGTCTTGAAGATGCCCCTCTTGTCCTGGCAGAGGTCCATTATCGCTCCCACGTATTCGTTCGGGGTTATTATGCTCACGTCCGCCACCGGCTCCTCCATCGATTCTATGACCGATGGATCCGGAAGGCTTGACGGGTTCTCCACCACTATCTGCTCTCCGTTAGTGAGGTTCACCCTGTAGGAAACGGAAGGAGCTGTAGTCACTATATCAAGGTCGAATTCTCTCTCCAGTCTCTGCTGGATTATGTCCATGTGCAGAAGGCCAAGGAATCCGCATCTGTATCCGAATCCGAGAGCTACGGATGTCTCCGGCTCATATGAGATGGATGCATCGTTCAGCTGAAGCTTCTCGAGGGCATCCTTGAGAGCCTCATAGTCGCTTCCGTCTGCAGGATATATTCCGCAGAAGACCACAGGAAGTGCTCTCTTGTATCCGGGCAGCGGTTCATCGACGGGATCCTCCGCAAGGGTTATGGTATCTCCGACTCTCGTGTCAGCCACTGTCTTTATGCTTCCCGTGAGATATCCGACGTCTCCTGCCTCAAGATGGTCCACGGGCGTAAGAGCAGGTGTGAAGATGCCCGTCTCCACGACCTGGTATTCCTTTCCCGTTGCCATGAAAAGGACCGTATCCCCGGGCTTCACGGTTCCGTCCATGATCCTAATGAAGCTTATTGCTCCCTTGTAGTTGTCATAATATGAATCGAATATGAGGGCCTTGAGTTTCCCTTTGGGATCCCCCTTAGGAGGAGGCAGTACTTCCGCGATCTTGTCGAGCACATCCTCTATCCCTATGCCCTCCTTGGCACTAATCCTCGGAGCTATGCTGCAGTCGAGCCCGATCACGTCCTCGATCTCCTTGGCCACTTCATCGGGCCTTGCAGAAGCAAGGTCTATCTTGTTTATGACGGGCAGAATCTCAAGGTCATGATCGAGAGCCAGATACACATTTGCGAGCGTCTGTGCCTCGACACCCTGAGTCGCGTCCACCACAAGTATGGCCCCCTCGCATGCTGCGAGTGACCTTGATACCTCGTAGGTAAAGTCCACGTGTCCTGGAGTATCGATCAGGTTATATGTATAGGTCTCACCGTCCTTTTTGTGGCGCATGGTCACGGCCTGGGCCTTTATGGTGATGCCCCTTTCCCTCTCGAGCTCCATCTTGTCAAGTATCCTGTCCTCCATGTCCCTTAAAGCTACCGTTTCGGTCTTCTCTATGAGTCTGTCGGCCAGTGTGGACTTGCCGTGATCGATATGGGCAATTATGCAAAAGTTCCTTACGTTCTTCATCTTGAAAAGCCGTCAGGCATTCTTGCCGTGACAGTTCTTGTATTTCTTGCCGCTGCCGCAGGGGCACGGATCGTTCCTTCCTATCTTGACCTCGTTTATGACCTGTCTGGATCTTCTCCACTCCTTAGTGATCTCCTTCCTCTTTTCTTCGGAAAGGACCTTGTCCCACTCGGGAAGAGTGTAGAGCCACTTGGCCTTTGCTTCCAGCATGTTGTAGTAGAGCTTTTCAGGATCTATGTCCAGTGTGACTTCCGTTGTCTCCTCGAGGGCCTCGACGTCATACTCTTTTCTGAGGCTGGTGTTTATGCCGTCCATGAATCCGCAGAACACCGCAGGCTCCATGTCGAATTCCTTTGCAAGTACTTCCATGGTCCCGCTGTAGGTCCTTCCCATATCGGAAAGGATCTTCTGATAGTTCTTCTTCTCTGCAGTGAAATACTCGCT
>JAEEGF011500187.1_pt1 | contig 36257 bp, 26 predicted proteins | sample 9134171 | NCBI WGS metagenome assembly JAEEGF01 (sample SAMN16246542, study PRJNA631951) | gut metagenome | biome: gut microbiome; feature: rumen; material: AP-attached | host: Bos | place: Iran: Karaj | collected 2018-10 | reverse complement strand
CTTTCTGTTGCAGGATGCGTTTTTCAAAGCCTTTTTGATAATCCCCTTGCCACCCCAGATACCTTAGGCGTAGCAAGCGGTGCAAGCTTTGGAGCAGCCCTTGCTCTTTTACTTCACCTTGGTATGGTGGGCGTGCAGCTTACTTCCTTTACCTTTGGCCTTGTTGCGGTTGTACTTACATTTCTTGCAGGCTCAGGAAAAAGCAAAGGAATGTCAGCTATAGTTTTATCGGGTATTATGATCGGCTCACTTTTTTCTTCTCTTGTTTCACTTATTAAATATGTGGCTGATGAAGAAAGCGAGCTTCCTGCCATAACCTACTGGCTTATGGGATCGTTATCGGGCGCCGGCTACAAGAACCTCATTTTCGGTGCTCCCGCTATTTTATTCGGACTTATCGTTATCTATCTTATAAGGTGGAAACTCAATCTTCTTCCCCTTCGAGAAGAAGAAGCCGTTTCAACAGGAGTTAACATAAAGGCTCTTCGGGTTGTTACCATGCTTTGCGCCACCCTTATGACAGCATCTGTTATATCCATGTGCGGTCAGGTAGGCTGGGTCGGGCTTCTTATCCCTCATATGTGCCGCATGATGGTAGGCAGTAATCACAAAAGACTTATCCCGTTTTCAATAAGTATCGGCGCCGCATTTATGGTGGCTGTAGATACTGTGGCAAGAAGCGCTACAGCAAGTGAGATCCCGATCTCCATTCTTACCGCAATTATCGGTGCGCCGTTCTTTATCTACCTGATGAGGAGGACAAGACTGTTATGATACTTGATGTAAATAAGCTTAACTACTCTTATCCTCACGGCCCTGCTGTATTAAAGGATATCTCTTTTAATTTAGGCAGCGGCGAAGTTATGGCGGTACTCGGGCCAAACGGCGCCGGAAAGACCACTCTTCTTAAGGTTACAATGGGAGTTTTAAAGGCTTCAAGCGGAAGGTGCACTATCGACGGGGAAGATATTTCAAAGCTTTCCCCTAAAAAGCTTTGGAGCAAGATTTCCTACGTGCCACAAAGCAAACTTAGCACCAGTTCTCTTTCATGCCTTGATATGGTACTTCTTGGCCTTGCAGGTAAGATAAACTCATTTTCAAGCCCATCGGCTGAAGATAGAAAGTCTGCCTACGAGCTTATGAAAGAGCTTAAGATAGAAAAGCTTGCAGAAAAAAAATGCGATGCCCTAAGCGGCGGCGAGCTTCAGATGGTGCTTATAGCAAGGGCTCTTATCTCAAAGCCAAAGCTACTTATACTTGATGAGCCGGAATCAGGCCTTGATTTTAGAAATCAGCTTATCGTACTTGACACCATGGCAAAGCTTAAAGACGATGGCATTTCATGTATTTTTAATACGCATTACCCTGAGCACGCCCTTATGCGTGCAGACAAGGCTCTTCTTTTTATAGACGAGCACACTGTTTTTGGCCATACGGAAGATGTTATCACCGAAGAAAATATTGAGCGCTCCTTTGGAGTACGCGCCCGCATCGAAGATGATTACATTGTCCCGTTAAGCGTTATTTAAGCAGATCTTAAAGGGGCTTAACCCTTTTTGGATAAATATTTTTTACACACGAAAGGAACTACAAAATGAAAGCACGAAAGATTTTAAGTCTGATGCTCATCCTTTGCATTGCGGTAAGCGCACTTGCAGGATGTTCAAAGGGCGAAAAAGCAAACACAAACACAAATGAGACCGTATCAAAGGATCAGACAGAAGAAACCGCTCCTGTCGCATCCGATGAAAATGAAGACACAAAAGAAACTGCAGAAGCTGCTAAGCCCGCAGAAGAAACAAACGAGACTTCAGATACCATAACAGTTACCGACCACAACGGCAACGAAGTAACATTAAATAAAAATATCAACCGTATCGTAGTATGCGACATTTTCCCTATTCCTGCATTCTTATCTGTATTTTTTGATTCAGCAGATAAGATTGTCGGAATGGCAGGAGCCAGCATGACCGCTGCAAAAAACAGCCTTCTTTCTGAGCTTTACCCTGAGATCTTAAATGCAAGCACCTCATTTATCGACGGATCAAATGTAAATATCGAAGAGCTTGCTCTTCTTGACCCGGATCTTGTTATTTACAGTGCTTCAAGCAAAGACCTTGGAGACCAGCTCCTTAGCAAGGGTTTTCCTGCAGTTGCTGTATCTGTAAATAAATGGGATTATGACTGCATCGAAACATTAAACAACTGGATAGCACTTTTTTCAGAGATCTTCCCTGAAAACGACAAGACTGCAGTTTGCCGTGAGTACTCAGAGGCTAAGTACAAATTCGTACAGGACAGGGTAAAAGACATTCCTGATGAAGAAAGACAGAGAGCCTTCTTCCTTTTCCAGTACAGTGACCAGACAATCCTTACAAGCGGAAGACAGTTCTTTGGTCAGTGGTGGGCAGATGCCATCGGCGCTGTAAATGTGGCTACAGAGCTTGAAAAAGACAACTCGGTGGCAGTAAATATGGAGCAGATCTACGCATGGGATCCTTCACTTATCTTCATTACAAACTTTAACCAGTCCTTCCCTCAGGATCTTTACGAAAATACTGTAGGAAACTACGACTGGAGCGAAGTTAACGCAGTAAAGAACAAAAACGTATACAAGATGCCTCTTGGAATGTACAGAAGCTATACACCGGGTGTTGACTGCCCTGTTACTCTTCTCTTCCTTGCAAAACTTGCATACCCTGATCTTTTTGCAGATGTAAACATCACAGAAGAGACCAAGGCTTACTACAAAGAAGTATTTGGCATCGAGCTTACAGACGCTCAGGCAGATTCGATCTTTAATCCAAGCGTTGCTGCAGGCGACGTAAAAATATAAAAAACAAAGAGGAATAAGTTATGGGACTTAATGATACCCCGGGAAGTGAGCGAGCTCACATAGGTTTTTACGGCAGCACAAATGCCGGAAAATCATCACTTGTAAATGCAGTTACAGACCAGGATCTGGCAATTGTTTCTGCCATAAAGGGCACCACAACGGACCCTGTCACAAAATCAATGGAGATACTTCCGCTGGGACCTGTTGTTATCATAGATACACCGGGTTTTGATGATGACAGCGAGCTTGGCGCAAAAAGAGTTGCCAAGGCAAAGCAGTGCCTTAACAAAACAGATATCGCCATCCTCGTTATCGATGAAGAGCTTGGCAGAACAGCTCTTGATGATGAGCTCGAGGCCCTTATAAAGGCTAAGAACATCCCTTATATCGTTTGCCACAACAAATGCGACAGAATAAAAGATATAAAGGAAGTACCAGGCGAGATCTATGTCTCATCCGTAACAGGTAAAGGCATAAATGAGCTTAAAGAGGCCATAGGAAGACTTGGAAGCGAAAGCACCACTGAAAAGCATCTTGTGGCAGACCTTATAAATGCAGGGGATAATCTGGTACTTGTTATCCCTATCGATGAATCTGCTCCAAAGGGCAGGATAATCCTCCCCCAGCAGCAGATGATAAGAGATATACTGGATTCAAATGCAACCTGCGTATGCTGTCAGCCTGCTGAGCTTGCAGGGGTTATAGATTCCTTTAAAATCCCGCCCCGCATGGTCATAACAGACAGCCAGGCTTTTAGCGAAGTAGCCGCTGCTACTCCAAAGGAAATACCTCTTACCTCATTTTCAATACTCCTTGCAAGATACAAGGGCTTTCTTGAGACTGCGGTAAAAGGTGCTGCTACAATCAAAAATCTAAAAGACGGCGACATCATCCTTATGGCAGAGGGTTGTACTCACCACAGGCAATGTCAGGATATCGGTACTGTTAAGATCCCTAACCTACTTCGCAAAGTAACAGGTAAAAACCTTAATTTTGAGACAGTAAGCGGAACAGAATACCCTGATGAGGAAACTCTTTCAAAATACGCTATGGTCATCCATTGCGGAGCCTGCATGACAACAGAGCGCGAAGTAACATACCGCATGAAATGCACCGTAGATGCAGGCATACCTTTTACCAACTACGGTATCACACTTGCTTATCTTAAGGGAATATTGCCTCGAAGCATCGAGCTTTTCCCTGACCTTCATAAACTTTTATAGGCATGTAAAAAGAGCTGTGACCTTTGAGGCCACAGCTCTTTTTTACATATGTACCTGGTACTTGTGTCATTTATACCCCTGAATTAGTCTTGTCTAAATCTTTCTTTTCTTCCAGATTAATTAGCACACTATAATTAATTAACCGTTCTCTACGTAATCTTTCAGTTATTATTCGTGGTGTTATATCTAACTCCACTGATAGTTTAATAATACTCTTTTCTGAAAAATCATTCTTATTCCTATATTCACTAAACACTGTATAATCAATTAACGTGTTATCCGCCCAATCGTATGCCGCTTCATCATCTTCATCTGTGAGATTCCCTGCTATTTTCAAATGACCAAGGATTATATGCCCGAGTTCATGAAACAGTTCTCTCCAAAAATTATCTTCTTCTTCCATACCTTCAGAAAAACCTATAACCAGCTTATTCCCATCGTAAAACGTGGCCCGTTGCTTATTTTTCTCGTCAAGTTTAGGAAGAAAGATCAAAACTATACCACAATCCAATAATAACCTGGACAGTTTTTTCATGCTACTTTTATTTTTTAATGTAGAGCAGGCTTTAATCTCCGGTATCGCTGATATAAGCTTTTTTATATTTAACGGATTAACATCACGATCTCTTGCTGAAAGCTTAGCCTTTTGAGCAAATGAAATAAGTTCAAGGTCTTTTTTTTCTGCTAAACTTAACTTTTTGCTAACCATCTGAGTAACCAGCTCATTATTTAGGTTACAGAGATTTACCATCTCAAAAAAACGGCGCAGGTTTTCGGTCTTTTCTCCACTATCGCGGGATTCAGGAAGCCAACCCGCCCTAACAAGCTCGGTATAAGGAAATCTTCCAACCAGTTCCGCCTCTTCTTTTGACTGCTTTCTATATTCGTCTTGCATTAGTCGTTCTCTGTACGCCGCCTCAAGGCTATTCCAAAAACTTGCGGGAGGTCCAAGAACTATCTCAAGACGGACTGCTACTTCGTATGTAAGCTGGACATCGCCATTTATTAGCTTACTTATATGTTTTTCCGACATGTTCATTCTGGCAGCAAAAGCCTTTTGGCTCATGCCTCTTTCTTCTAGTTGCTCTTTAATAGTAGCTCCCGGCGGAACAGCTAAACGAAATCTGGTTTTTGTCATATCAATACCTCCCAAATCTAGTGATAATCAACAATCTCAATAATATTTGCCACCTGGATCTGTCTTCCATGTTTTTCAAACACTAATCTATAAGGATGAACTAAATCAACCGCATATTGCCCTTTTCTATTGTTCTTTAATGGATGGCATCTGCCAATATGAAATCTAATCATCATTTCGACAGATTCAGCTGCTTTTATTTCTTCCAGCCTTTGAGCTAACTTTAGTGCCATCATATGTCCATAAGTGAGTTCAGCTTCTTTTGAATCCTCACAAACTCTTTCAATCTTCTTATTACCGTATATAATCCTCAAATTATTTCTCCAAAATTTACCTCTTAGGTTAATCGTATTTTAGCAATATCAATTAGTTATGTCAATAATAAAATTACCCAAAAGGTTAATTTTATTCTTGATACTTTTTTTGCTTCATTCATAATCTACGAATAAAACATCACCTTAAGGAAATCTTAAGAAAAAAGGCCTTTTAAAAGCCTTTGCATATAGTTATAATATGTATTTGTATTACAGATGTTTTGGAGGGATTATGAACAGCAAAAAAATAATCAAGTTTGCAAAAAGAGCCATTCCGGTTCTTCTTGGAATATACATATTACTTATCATTTTTGACCTTGTAAAAAACAAGCATACAGACATCGCGGCAGAAGATACAGATGTCCCTGTTCCTGAGGCAATTCAGGAATTTGTTGAAAAATACCCGGAGGCTGCAGAATACGCCGAAAACTACTCAAAATATGCCGGCAAGGACCTTGACGATGATGTAAAAAAAGAAATGAAAAAGAGCTCAATTCCTCTTTTTATTCAATGGGATAAAAAATGGGGATATCGCTCTTACGGCGAAGGATACGTAGGCACTTCAGGCTGCGGCCCCACTTGCCTTGCCATGGTAGCCTGCGGCCTAAAGCAAGATGATTCCATAACCCCAAAGTCGGTCTGCGAATATGCAGATGAAAACGGGTTTTACGTATCAGGCCAAGGCACTTCCTGGAGCCTTATGACAACAGGCGCCGAGCACTACGGTCTTTCATCATCACAAGGCGAGATCTCTGAGCGTTATATACTAGATAACCTCTCAGAAAAATCGCCAATGATATGTTCCATGAAACCGGGAGACTTTACAACATCAGGGCACTTTATAGTTCTGACAGGAATAGATGACAACGGAAAAGTCATAGTAAATGATTCCAACAGCCGCAAAAACAGTGACAAACACTGGGATGCCGCAACTCTCGTCTCACAGATGAAGGGCATTTGGATGTTGTCTCTTGAATAAATATAAAAAACCAAAAGCTTGGCGCAAATATATATCACGCCAAGCTTATTTTTTTCAATAATTCATCAATTAGTCCTGAGTGCTCTTCTTTATAAAACACCGGTATCTTGTTTCCTGCTTCTATTTCGTACTCTGAGCCACCTTTATAATTTTCACCTGTAAACAGGTTTACCCAGGTGCCCTGCGGAATATAGACGCGTCTTCCTGTGGCATTTTCCTTTAGAAGCGGTGCTACAAGAAGTTCTTCTCCAAGAAGGTATTCATCTTCACATCTGACTGCCGCTTCATCTGAAGGATAAACATATACAAGCGGCATCATCATCGGCATGTCTTTTTCTACACACTCTTTTGCCGTATAGATAAGATACGGGATAAGCTTTTCACGTAGCTTATGCCAGTAGCGCATCTCATCAAGAAACTCAGGCGCATTGTAGCTTTCTGCCATATTCCAGGGGCTTCTTTCGTTATTACCATCAGCTCCCGGCATAAGTTCTTTAAACTGGCCGCCGTCAGGCTCTGAGTGCCACTGCATAACAGGGCAAAAACATGCAAACTGGGTAGCTCTTCTGTAAAGATCAAGTGTAGGAAGCGGTCCTGCAAAGCCCGCTATATCAAAGCCCCAGAAAGGAATTCCGGTGGCTGCAGCAGAAAGCCCTGCGCTAAGCACAGAAGCTAATTCCTCATTTTGTGACTGCTGGTCTCCTGCCCAGTATATAGGCACAAGGTGCTGCCCTGAAAACCCCGCTCTGCTAAAGATATTTCTATCTACGCCAACAAATTCCTTATAAGCGGTTGTGTAATCTTTAGCGTATCGGTTTTTGCCTTCTTTTCCCGTAGAACCGTCGGCAAAGATAACATCGTCCTCATAAACAAATTCGCCGCCATCTGTTTTAAAACCGTCAACGCCCATATCAAGAAGATATTTGCGCTTATTAAACCAGCTCTTTTTTGCCGCGGGATTTGTAAAATCAGGTATAAGCGATCCGTCAAACCAGTGCCCTTCAGGGATCCTGTAAGGCGTTCCGTCGGCCATCTTTACACAGAACCCGTGCTCAATGGCGTATTTTTCATCATTTGCATTTTGAACCGTGCCTTTTTCTCCGCCGTTATGCTTTTTATAAACCGGCACCTGCCACAAGATCAGCTTTAAGCCATTATCATGAAGCTTTTTTATCATACCTGCAGGATCCGGCCATGGTCCATCTGAAAAATCAAAATCAGAAAGAGTTAAAACCTCATCCTTTTCCTTTGGGGTATATTTAGCGCCGTTCCAGATGTAAAATGTGGACTCATCACTCCAGGCCTCAAGCACCAGCACGCTTGCAGGAAAATCGTATTTTTGAAGTTTTTCCATCTGCTCTAAAGTTTCCTTTTCGCTGTTCCATCTGTTTGCAGAGATCCAGACCCCAAAGGACCAGTCAGGTGGCAATACGGCTTTTCCAAAAAGCCTCATGTACTCTGAAACAATTTCCTTAGGCGATCCGCTAAACAAAACAAGTTCCGTTTCCTTCTCGCAGTGAACTTCTATTATGTCCTCACCAAATACAAAAGTTGTCTCTTTGTATGTATCGACGTAAAGTCCAAACCCGCTGTCAGTCCAAAAGAAAGGTGCACTGTTATAGGTCTTGTCCCCTTGGAAACAGAACTTCTCAACAACGTTATTTATGACGGTCTTTCCTTTCTGGTTAAGACCGTTGTACTTTTCTCCCATTCCGTAGGCTCCGGAATAGTTCAAGCTGATACAGACTCCATAGTCAGAAGAGCAAATGACCGCCACGCCTCTATTTATCTGTATTTTCTCGTTTACATCCAAAGCTTTGATCTCTTTTTTCACTTCTTATAAATCTCCCATCAACCTTTTATTCCGCCTGCCATCATACCGTTCTTAAAATACTTCTGTGCAAAGATGTAGATGAGAACTATAGGTATCATGGAAATAAGACTTCCTGCCATAAGTACGTTGTATTCTGTGGTATACTGCCCGTTTATGGTGGAAAGTGCTATAGGAAGCGTCATCTTCCCCTGACTTGTAAGCATAAGGAGCGGCCAAAGATAATCGTTCCACGACTCCATAAATGTGGTAACAGAAAGCGTGGCAAGTGTTGGCGCACAAAGCGGAAGCGCCACCTTAAAGTACATACTGAATATAGATGCCCCGTCAATGCTGGCAGCATCAAGGAAATCATCAGGAATAGTCCTCATCTGCTGCACCAGAAGAAACATTGCAAATGGTCTGAAAATTGAAGGAAGCAATACCGAACTATAGGTATCTACAAGTGACAGTCTGTTCATTACCACAAAAAGCGGTATTATGGTTACCTGTGTCGGGATCATCATTGTGGAAAGAAAAATCTTTAAAAGAAGATCCGCTCTTTTAAATGAGATCTTTGCAAAGGCAAAGGCAGCCATAGATGCGGATATAAGGGTAACTACCGTATAAGTAACAGAAATAAACAAACTGTTTCCCACAGTCCTGAAAAAAGCAAATTTAGAAAAAAGCTTTTTGTAAGCATCAAATGAAGGATTCTTAGGTATCCATTCAATCGGGATACTCATCAGCGCTCCTCTTGATTTAAGAGACGTTGAGATCATCCAAAGGAAAGGAAGGATCGCGATGAATGCAATAACAATGCATATCAAATAAAATAAAATTGTCGATAAAGATCTTTTAAACTTCATAATGCACCCACCGTTTCTGACCTCTCATCTGAATCGCTGTACAGATCATAATTATAACAAACAAAAGCCATGATATTGCCGAAGCATAGCCCATCTTAAAGTATCTGAAACCGTATTTGTAAATACGCTCAACAAGTACCTGAGTTGCGCCGTTAGGTCCGCCGTCTGTCATTATCATGATCTGGGTAAAAAGCTGGAAGGAATTTATAAGGCTGACTATAAGTACATAAAAAATAGTAGGTGTAAGAAGCGGAAGGGTTATCTTAGTAAATCTCTTCCATCTTCCCGCTCCGTCTATCTGTGCCGCCTCATAGTAAGAAGTGTTGATTCCTACCATTCCCGAAAGAAGTATAAGCCCAAAAAAGCTCATATCTTTCCAGACAGAAACAAGAACAATGGCAGGCATTGCCCACTTTTCATCAAGCAGCCACCCCGGGCCCTGTATGCCAAATATCTCAAGGATACCGTTAAGTGCCCCAAACTGCGGAGCAAGAATACTCTTCCAGATAAGAGATGCTGCAACCCATGAGGTTAAAACAGGAATATAATATAAAACTCTGAAAACTCCTATCCCCTTCTTTTTTGCAGCAAGAAGAGATGCCACTCCAATAGAGCATGCAAGCATAAGCGGAATATAGATCACAATAAACAAAAGAGTATTGCTAAGTACCTGCCAAAACTCCTTGCCCTTTAAAATATCTGTATAGTTTGCCAGTCCAACAAAATGTTCAGACATGAAACCGGGAGCAAAAAGCATGTCAAGCCCGTTCCAATCGGTAAGACTTATTATAATGGATAAGAACATAGGTACAAAGTAGAAGATAATAAATCCCAAACAGCTTGGAATAATAAACCACAATGCGTTAATGCCCTTCTTTTTCATATCTATCCACCTCTAACATACAATAAATATGCATTAATCAGGGGGCGCGTTTTCGTGCCCCCTTTTTATGCTATAACAAACTTATTTAAGCTTGATCTGTGCTTCGCAGTCTGCCTGTGCAGCGTTAAGTGCGTCTTCAACAGACATTGTACCATCAGCTGCAGCTGCAAGATATTTGCTTATGATATCGCTCATAAGAGCATAATCTTCAATTACAGGAGGCATAACAAGGTAATCAAGACTCTCAAATACAGCCTTTCTGTTATCAGGAGGTGTGATCTCAAGATAGCTTGAAAGTGCGTTCATATCTGCAAGTGCAGGAAGGTCCCAACCTGCTGCAAGTCTGATATCAGCTGATTTTGTGCTTGATGTAAGCCATGAAAGCCATGTTGCTACAGCACCAGGATTCTTTGTGGCAGGATTCATAACTACGCAGTTTGAGAAAAAGTGTGTAGCCTTCTTTGTGCTGCCCGGTTCAACAGCAATATCCCATGCAAAATCACAGTTATCTGTAAATGTCTGGAATGCCCAGATACCTGTAGGGATCATACCAAGACGACCGCTCATAAACATATCCCAGTCGCCCATGCCGCCCTGCTGAAGGGTATTAGGCTGTACATTTGACTCTGTAACTCTGCCCACAAGTGCTTTAGCTGCAGTGATATTTTCAGGTGAATTAATGGTAAATTCTGTCTTGTCTTCGTTAAGAAGAGCACCGCCATACTGAGCTACAACCTTAAAGAATTCGTTGTAAGTAATAGGCTGCCAGATACCAAAGGTATTCTCATCAAGCGCTCTGATCTTTTCAGCTGCATTCTGAAGATCTGCCTGTGTCCAGTCGGATGTAGGATAGCTTACGCCTGCCTTGTCAAAAAGATCCTTGTTGTAGATAAGTACAACGTTTGAAAAGCTCTCAGGTAAACCATACTGCTTTCCGTTTACGTTAAATGCGTTAAGTGCTGTCTGATTGATAGCGCTTGTATCTGCACCTGTGATCTCTGCAAGGAGTCCCTTGTTTGCATATGCAGCAAAGTTCTCGATGTTAAGTTCATAGCAGTCAGGAGCTGTACCGCCTGCTACTCTTGTCTGCATCTGAGTAAAATAATCGTCGTAACCGATAGTTTCAATCTTTACGGTTATATTTGGATATTCCTCATGAAATGCTTCATACATTTTGTTAAGGGTTTCCTCATTACCGCCTGAAGAGTTGAAGTTACAATATGTAATGGTAACATCTTTTGCCACGTCATCAGTCTTTGTTTCATTTGAAGTCTCAGTCTGTCCTGAAGGAACCTTTCCATCAGAAACATCTTTTGTTGCGCTACCACATGCACAGATAAGCATAGAAGCAACAAGCATGATCGATACGATCATAAGTAATCCGGTTTTTCTCATTTGAGTTCTCCTCCGTTCAAATAAAAAAATGTTGATAATTGGTCCCCCTATCGTTTACAATAGAAACGACAGGATCTCATTGAATGGGTTCCTGCTCTTTCGCGATTTGTACTAACTTTAGCGAGGCGGTGCAAATCGCTTTTTCTTATTTTAAGATCTTAACAGAACCTCGTTCAACAAGCTGCAGAGGCAATATTTCCTCCTGCTTTGAAAGCTTTGGGTTTGCTATATGTGCAAGCAGTAATTCAACTGCCTTCTGCCCTTTTAATGATATCTGCTGTTTTATGGTCGTAAGCCCCGGGTTCATATACTTTGCCATCTCTATATCATCAAAACCGATAAGAGAATAATCATCAGGAACCCTGACTCCTTCTTCATAGAAGCCCTTCATGGCTCCTATGGCAAGGATATCGGCTGCCGCCACAACGCCCGTTACGGGAAGCTTAGACTCCACAAGGTGCTTTGCAAGAATGATGCCGCTTTCAAAATCAATCTGTCTTTCAAATACATATTTTTTTTCAAATTGAACACCAAACTCTTCAAGTGCCTCTTTATACCCTTGCAGTCTCTTTTTCATAACGCCGTTTTCTTTAACCTGTCCTACAAAAAACGCTATATCTTTGTGACCGCATTCAAGCATATACTTTGTAGCCATATAACTTCCGTAAGCATCATCAATATGGATGTTATGATAATAATGATCGTTACAATAGCTATCGATAAGCACTATTGGGATCTGGGTTTTTTTCATCTCCTGATAAAACTCATCGGGATACATTCCGATCACTATCACCCCGTCAAGGTTTCTCTTCTTTGCAAGAGAAAGATAGTTCTCATTGGCTTCAGTTGCAGAAAGAAGAATGTGATAGCCTTGCAGTCTGGCGTAGTATTCTATACTTCCAAGTATCTCGCTGTAAAATGAGTTTTGAAGCATAAGCCTGTCTCCCGGCTCAGTCTGTGGGATAACAACACCTATCAGCTTTGAATCTCTTACGCTAAGGCTTCTTGCCGCAAGATCCGGTATGTAATCCAGTTTTTCGATAGCTTCCATAACACGTTGCTTTGTATCTTCAGATATTGCTTCTTTTCCGTTCAATACATAAGAAACAGTAGCCGGAGATACGCCGGCTTCCCGGGCAACATCTCTCATAGTAACTCTAGTCATATAACCTCCGGATAAATTACTTAACCGCTTAAGTAGTTTTCGTATAAATAATAACCATAAAATTCTTGTTTGTCAATCTTTTTTTGGTAAATTTTACAAAATATCTTGACTATCTACCAAAAATCAGTTAAAACTATGGTAGATATTTATTTAACCGTTTAAGTGTTTTTATTAATGTTTGATCAAAAAAGGAGATCGTATATGGATCGCTATATTCCTACCGGCAATGAGATGATCTCTCTTCCTTCAATAAACGAAGAGAATGCTTCCATTGAGTCACTTACCTTTTTAACAATGCAATATAAAGGACTTATTGAGCTTAGCGGCACAAAAGAAGCTTCTCTTTTCGTTCCGTTTTTTATTGTAAATGACAGCAACGAAAGTTTCTGCAAGATAACAAAAGCAGAGCGCATAAACTACTGGATCCCGCATTTTTCAGGTGAATTTGATGGCGGAACCTTTGAAATGACTGTGCTTACTCCTGTAAAAGAACGAGGCTTTGCTGTAAAAATGACTGTTCATGCAGATAAAGACATTACCATAAAGTATGGTCTTAAGGGAAACTGGAGCAATGCAAGGCACTGCGTTAACGAATCCAAAGAGCTTACAGGAAAAAAATCCGTATTTAGAAGCAACTGGAATAACGGCCCTGTATTTAATTTCGATACGGGTCTGCCTCTCTTTGCTTTTGCTCCCATGACTGATACTGCATGTGCCAATTCATATGGTGAAAACGGTTCTTCCATCTGGTACAGAATTGAAAAAGAAGAAGAACTTACTGCAGGCAGTTCCTCCTCTCTTACCGTATTTTGGGGCTTTGGCTTTGAAGAGGTAGCATCCGTAACAAGCGCAAAAGAGATGCTAAGAAGAGGCTTTGAATATGAGCTTGATAAAACCTCATCTTTCCTTAAGAAACGCATAAAGGTTTTACAAACTCCTGCTCTCACAAAGCTTTACAATACCAATCTTTTCTTCTGTATCTTCTATTCAACAGGCATAACACTTGATACAGAGGAGCTTATCTGCGCAACCAGCAGGTCGACAAGGTATTATGTAAGCGCCGCTTACTGGGACAGAGACACCCTTTTATGGGCTTTCCCCGCCATTCTTGACGCAGACACAAAGCTTGCAGGAAATATTCTTGATTATGTATTTACCCGTCAAAGAAGAAATTTTGGTGTTCACTCAAGATTTATAGACGGAGTTATGTTAGAACCGGGGTTTGAACTTGATGAGCTTGTTGCTCCTGTCATTGCTCTTTCATCGTATGTAAGAGTCTCAAAAGATACGGATATCTTAGAAGAAAGCTACATTAAGGCCGGCATAAAGCAGATACTTGCTTCTCTTTCAGAGGTAAAGGCAGAAAACACCGATCTTTACTCCACTTTTTTACAGCCAACAGATGATGAGATAGTTTATCCATACCTTACTTACGATAACATGCTTGTATGGAAGACCTTTGCCGAGCTTAAATATCTTGACAGTTTTACCGGCTGCAGGAATTCTGCTCTTTACGATGAAAAATGCGCAAATATCCGCGATGCCATCTACAATAACTGTATTTATAAAAATGAAGATGGCAAAGAGTTTTTTGCCTGGTCTGTAGACCTTAAAGGGCATTATGATATTTATGACGAGCCCCCGGGTTCTTTACAGACTCTTCCTTACTACGGTTTTTGCGATAAAAGCGATCCAATATGGTTAAATACAACTGAGCTTATACGCTCCCCTAAATACGAACTAAGCTTTGCGGGCAACCCAATAGCAGAGATAGGATGCCGTCACGCACCATATCCATGGGTTTTAAGTCTTTGTAACAGCCTTATCTCAGGTCATGAAGATACGGCTCTTAAGGAGCTTGAGATCATAAAGATGGACAACGGTATAGCATGCGAAAGCGTTGACCCTGTCACAGGTGAAAGCACTACGGGTGATGCTTTTGCAACCTGTGCCGGCTTTCTTTGCCACAGTCTGCTTACAGCCTGCAAAAACATAACGACCAAAGGTGATAATTAAATGAGAAACGATCTTGTATTGGAACCCCTTAAAATAACAGGGGAATCCGATCTTTGGGAAGACGACTTTTCAGAGAGTATATTTTTTGCAGGTAATGGACGCATGGGAGTACGCGGTTATCTTTCTCTGGAAGAAAAAGAACGAAAAACAGCAAAAGGACTTTATATGGCAGGTATATTCGGAGAGATCAAACCCGGCATAACCGACCTTGTAAATCTCCCAACCCCCGTTTACGATAAGCTCCTCATAAACGGAACCGGAGCAAAACTTTACTCCAAGATAATTAGAGAATACAATCTTGCATCAGGAATGGTCAGCTTTTGCTTTACCCTTGGTGTTAACGAGGCTTCCGTAACCGTAAGACAGGAAAGGGTTTTTGATATCACAAATCCTTCTTTATTTGCCCAAAGGACCGTGTTTACATCCCTTGCAAATACCGACATCAGCCTCACACTTACAAGCGGTATCTCGCCATTTTCCTGCAACTGCCCTATCCCTGACGACCAGGTAAAAAGCAACGACGAGACAATAAATCTTGCGCTTTTATCCGGTTCAAAAGCAGAAGGAACCACGATTTTCGCTGATTACGATATAAAAGGCACCGGTCTTAAGGTAAGCGAGAATGTAGAATTTACCATAGACCGCGAATTTACTTTCAAAAAAGCAGGTGATACGCTGCTTGACTTTACTTTTGACCTTCCGGCAGGAAAAAGTATTTCGGTAGACAAGATAACAACAATCCTTTCAAGCAGAGACGCCGATCCTCGCATCAAAAAAGAGGAAAAAGTATCTTATGAAGAGCTGCTTTCCCGCCACAGTGCTGAGTTTAACCGGATCAGTACAAATTACTCCAAAAATGTTAAGATAACAGACCCGGAGCTTTTATCTGCGTTAAACTATTCCATGATGCAACTTATCATGAACTGCAGCTCAGGCGATCCTACGGTAAATATCGGTGCAAGAGGCATAAGTCACGGAAGATACAAAGGCTGCTACTTCTGGGATACAGATATATTCATGCTTCCCTTTTACCTTAAAAACGATATTAACGCAGCCAAAAACCTCTGTCTTTACAGGATAGGCATGCTGCCTGCCGCAAAGGAACATTCAAGAAAAATGAACACGAAAGGTGCAAGATACCCTTGGATGTCGGCTCTTGACGGCAGTGAGCAATGTGAAACCTGGGATATAGGCTGCAGTGAACTGCACATAACAGCAGATGTTGTCTATGCTATAGATAATTATTGCAAAACATCAAAAGATGAAGATTTTTATATCAGCAAAGCAGCTGAAGTATACGTTGAAACAGCCAGGTTTTGGGCTTCAAGATACACATGGGATAAAGGCGGTAAAAAAGCCGATCTGCTCTTTTGCAAAGGTCCCGACGAATATTGCGGCATAACAAACAACAACCTCTTTACAAACATTATGGTTATGCACAATTTAAAACTTGCGATAAAAGCTGCAAAAGATCTTAGAGAAAAAAATGGCGACACCTACAAAAGGTTAAATATTTCAGATAAAGAGATATCAGACTGGGATAAGCTTTTTAATGCCATCGTGATCCCGAAAGACCCTGATACAGGGCATCTTACGCAAGATGAAACCTTTCACCTGCTTGAAGAAGTTGATATCAGTTCCATAAAGCCAAATGACGAGGCAAGCTATCACACCGTTTGTTTTGACAGGCTTCAAAGATATAAGGTTATTAAACAGGCAGACGTGCTTCTTATAATGACAAGGTTTCCGGAGCTTTTCACAAAAGAAGAAAAGCTTCAGGCCTGGGAAGACTTTGAGCCTCTCTGCCTTCACGATTCAACCTTAAGTTTTGCAAGCCATGCGCTTTTTGCTCTTCAAAACGATCTAAAAGATGAGGGTATGGATTACTTAAAAAAAGCGCTTCTTCTTGATCTCAGAGACATAATGAACAACACCGGACATGAAGGGCTGCATCTTGCAAATATGGGCGAAGCCTGGTCCGCTGCAATGACTTTATAAGGATATAATTAACAGATCGCAAAAAGGATAAGAGCCCTGCGAAGGTTAACCTTCGCAAGGCTCTTTTTATGGTTATCAGTTGAGGAGAAAATTAATCAAGTTCTACGGCTCCTGTGTAGAGAGCATAATATCTGCCCTTCTTTTCAAGGAGCTCTTCGTGGGTACCACGCTCTATGATTTCGCCGTGTTCAAGTACGCAGATAAGGTCTGCATTTCGAACTGTTGAAAGTCTGTGGGCGATAACAAACGTGGTCCTGTTCTTCATAAGTCTTTCCATACCGTGCTCGATATGGCGCTCGGTACGGGTATCGACAGAGCTTGTAGCCTCATCAAGTACAAGGATAGGTGCCTTGCTGATAGCGGCTCTTGCTATGTTAAGAAGCTGTCTCTGGCCCTGGGAAAGGTTTGCGCCGTCTCCGGTAAGCTCTGTGTCGTAGCCGTTTGCAAGTCTCATGATAAACGAGTGAGCACTTGCAACCTTTGCTGCTTCTATTACCTCTTCGTCTGTTGCATCAAGACGACCGTAACGGATATTTTCCATAACGGTACCTGTAAAGAGGTGTGTATCCTGAAGTACCATAGCGATATTGCTTCTTAAGGAATCCTTTGTATAATCCTTTATCTCCTTGCCGTCAATTATGATCTTTCCTTCGTTTATATCATAGAATCTGTTAAGAAGGTTTGTAATTGTGGTCTTACCCGCACCTGTAGATCCGACAAAAGCGATCTTCTGGCCCGGTTTTGCGGTAAGTGATATATTTTTAAGGATAGTCTTGTCAGGATCATAACCAAAGGTAACGTTCTTAAGCTCAACTTCACCTGTTATATTCTTCATCTCTACCGCATTTTCTTTATCTGCAAGTTCAGGCTTTTCATCAAGAATAGCAAATACTCGCTCTGCGCCCGCAAGAGCTGAGAAAATGGTGTTAACCTGCATAGAGATCTCATTTATAGGTCTGTTAAACTGTCTTGAGTAGTTTGCAAATACGGTAAGTTCACCGATGGTAAGGTGACCAAGGCCGCAAAGCGCACCGCCCACCATAGCTATAATACAGTATGTAAGCTGGCCAAGGTTGCCCATGATAGGGAACATAACGCCACCGATAAACTGTGCTCTTATCTGTTTGCCCTTAAGATCGTCGTTAAGGTAGTTAAATTCTTCTATTGCCTGGTCTTCGTGGCAGAATACCTTTACGATCTTCTGGCCGTTAACAGTCTCTTCGATATAACCGTTTACCGCACCAAGGGCTGCTTGCTGAGCCTTAAATGCCTTACGGCTCTTACGGCTTATTGTGCCCACCGTAAAGAGCATAACAGGAAGCATAAATACTACGATAAGAGTAAGGTAGATGTTCATCTTTATCATAAGGAACAAGGTACCTATAACGTTTATAGCGCCCGAAAAGAGCTGAGTTATGGTGCTGTTAAGCATCTCTCCCACCGCATCCACATCATTTGTAAAGCGGCTCATAAGCTCGCCGTGATTGTTTGAATCGTAAAACCTTACAGGAAGGGTCTGTATATGCTCATAAAGCTCGTTACGAAGCTTTTGAAGAGCGTTCTGCGAAACACTGATCATTATTCTTGCCTGAACATAGGTAAGAACTACGCTGATAATGTAAATACATGCAAGCAATACAAGCTGGCTTGCAAGACCCGCAAGATCTCCGCGGCTTCCGTCAGTCGGAGCTATGTATTTATCGATAAGCGGTTTAAGCATATATGAACCAAGGAGCGTACATCCTGTATTTAAAAGAACACAGATAAGTGTGATCACTACCTTGATCTTATCTTTGCCAATGTAGGAAAAAAGTCTCTTTATGGTTCCTGAGATATCCTTTGGTTTTCCTCCAAAGCCGCCTCTTGGACCTCTGCCGCCGCCCTGGACCATACGAGGATCCATCTTCTGATACTTTCTCTTTATCTTTTCAGCTCTTGTAAGCCTCTCGCTTACTTCGGCCTTTACTTCTTTATTTTCACCTGCAGGAGGATTTTTCATGTTGTTATCCATTATGCGGTCACCTCCTTGTCCATCTGTGAAGAGTAGATCTCGCGGTATTCCTCGCAGGACTTCATAAGTTCGTCGTGAGTTCCCATACCTACGATCTTTCCTTCATCCACAACGATTATCTTGTCTGCATTTATAACAGAAGAGATACGCTGAGCAATAATAAGCTTTGTGGTGTCTTTTAGATCTGTCTTAAAGCTTTCTCTTATCCTTGCCTCTGTAGCTGTATCTACAGCGCTTGTGCTGTCGTCAAGAATAAGGATCTTAGGCTTTTTAAGAAGAGCTCTTGCTATACAAAGACGCTGCTTCTGACCGCCTGATACGTTAACACCGCCCTGACCAAGCTCAGTTTCATATCCTTTTGTAAAGCTTTCAACAAAATCATTTGCCTGAGCTGCGGATGCCGCGTTTTTAACCTCTTCAAACGAAGCGTTTTCATCTCCCCACTCAAGGTTTTCCCTGATGGTACCGGAGAAAAGCACGTTCTTTTGAAGCACCATACCTACGCCCTTACGAAGATTTTCAAGGGTGTATTTCTTAACGTTTACGCCGTCAACAAGTACCTCGCCCTCATCCGCATCATAAAGTCTTGGGATAAGCTGAACCATACTTGATTTGCCGGAACCGGTAGAGCCGATGATACCGACTGTACTTGCAGGTTCTGCCGTAAAGCTGATATCGTAAAGAACCTTTTCTTCTCTGTTCTTATAGTATTTGAATGAAACGTTCTTAAATTCGATCTTTCCTTCTTTTACCTCAAGGCTTGCATCAGCATCCGGCTCATTTGCAAGGTCAACCTTGGCATCAAGCACCTCGTGGATACGTCTTGCGGAAGCAAGGGCACGGGAGCCCGAAAGAATAACCATGGCAAGCATCATAAGTGACATAAGGATCTGAATGATGTATGTGGTAAATGCTGTAAGATCGCCGACAGGCATATCTCCCGCAATTATCTGCTTTCCGCCAAACCATACAACCGCAAGAGTCGTAAAGTTCATAAGCATTGTCATAACAGGGGAAGCATAGATAACGATCTTAAATGCGTTTATAGAACTGTTCTTAAGATCTGCATTGGCATCGTTAAACTTTTTCTTTTCCACATCGTTACGTACAAAAGATTTGATAACTCTGACGTTTGTAAGACCTTCTTCTACCGTGTTGTTAAGAGCATCGATCTTCTTTTGCATGATCCCGAATCTTGGGAAGCCTACTTTAATGATAAATACCTGTAAAATGATAATAAGCGGGATAACTGCCGCAACTATAAGTGCAAGCTGTTTGTTCATCCTTATTGCCATAAACAGACCGCCGATAAGCATACCCGGGCTTCTAAGGAGCATTACAAGGCCCATACGCACGGTATTCTGAAGCTGAGTGATATCGTTTGTAAGTCTTGTAACAAGAGAACCTGTGGTAAATGCGTCGATGTTTGCAAAGGAATATTCCTGAACCTTGGCAAAAGAATCTTTACGAAGGTCTGCCGCAAAGCTTACGGCCGCCTTTGTATTAAAATAACTTCCGCCGATGGCACCAAACATCATAAATGTTGCAAAAAGGATCATTCCCACGCCGACAGTAATAATGTATCCTGTTCCTTTTCCGCCCTTGATTCCCTCATTGATAATAAGAGAAAAAAGATATGGCATAGCCACCTCACCTACAATCTCCGTAAGCATGAGGATAGGTCCCAAAATAAAATACCTTATATGAGGCTTTACATATTTCCAGTAAAATTTCATTTAAAGCTTTTCCTCCTTTTTTTCTACTTTTTTTGAATAATCCACATCTGCCAAAAGATCAACCTGCTTCTGGTATTTTTCAAGAAGCGTAACAAACGTCGTAAGCTCCTCTTCTGTAAATCCCTTTACAATATCTTCATCAATGGCATTCATGATAGCAAAACCGTATTCCATAGCCTGCTTACCTTTTTCGGTGCTTTCTATGTTGTTAATACGATTGTCCTGCTTATCCATAGTCCTTTTAACGAGACCATCTGCTTCCATCTTTTTAAGAGTAGTGGCCATAGTAGACGTGGTAACCCCCATAATACCCGCGATCTCCTTTTGAGACATGGCACCCTCGTGATGGTTTAGTATTGCAAGGATACGCTGCTGAACAGCGGAATAATCGAGTTTTTGCATATTATTGTCTATAACTCGCCTCTTGCAATGTTCGATGATATGAAAAAGGTGACTGACCTTATGTCTCGGCGAAAGGCTGTTGTACCATTTTTCCCAGTTCATAAAATACGATCTTCCTTTCTAAATTTTCTGAAAGTTTAATCTCAAACATTTTGAAAGCTGATAATTTGAGTTCAAATGATTTGACTTCGGATAGTTTGAGTTCAAACTAATTTACTAGAATAATAACACCTCTTTAAGATTATTGCAAGTACTTTTTGCTAAAATCTTAAAGAGGTGCTTATTTAGGCTATTTCTTCGGATTTTTCAATCTTATAGTTCTCTGCCTGTGTCATAAAGAGCTTATAATACAGGCTTTCTGTCTTTTTCATAAGATTTTCATGTGTATCGTAATCAGAAATGCTGCCGCCGTCTATTACAAGGATACGGTCACAGAACACAGATGAGGACATTCTGTGTGAAATATACATAGCAGTCTTATCTTCCACAAGGGAGTTAAACTTTTCGTATACTTCGGCTTCAGCTATTGGGTCAAGCGCTGATGCAGGCTCATCAAGTATAACAAGCTCTGCAGGCTTATAAAGCGCTCTTGCGATAGCGATCTTCTGGCTCTGCCCACCGCTCATCTCGATGCCGTCCTCATCATAGTCTTTACCGAATCTCGAGTAGATTCCGTCTTTTAAGGAATCGATCTTTTCGCGCATGCCAACTTCATCGATTATCTTTAAGATCTTTTCTTCCTCTTCTTTTGTATTTTCCATCTTGCAGGAAATGTTTTCCGCTATGGTAAAGTTAAAAAGCTTGTAATCCTGGAAAATGGCGGAAATGCTGTTCATATAGGATTTGTAATCATAATCGTATATATCTTTGCCATTTATAAGGATCCGCCCGGAATCTGCCTTATACATTCTGCAGATAAGCTTTACAAGAGTGGATTTTCCGGCACCGTTAAGACCTACGATAGAAATCTTCTCGCCTCTGTTTACTTTAAAGCTGATATCAACAAGTGTTGGCTTTTCAGCCTTTGGGTATGTAAAGGTAACATTTTTAAACTCAAGGGAATCTATGCTTCCCTTAAATTCCTCGCCGCCCTCCTGCTTTACTTCCTCAGGAAGCTGCATAAACTCAAGATACGGAGCAAGGTAAATCAGCCTTGTCATAAAGTTTACCACCTCTTCGCCAAAGGCCTGAACGCCTGACGCAAACTTAACCGTTGAAGAAACGTACATGGTAAGGGAACCGATGGAGATCATGCGTCCGAAGGTGTCGGTAAATGTACGAATACCAACGTAAAGGTATGAAAGCGCCGAAACAAGCTCGCTTATAACACCCATAAGCCCTAGAGAAAAACCGATGGTGCTAAATACATCCTTGAACTTATCGCATGTAAGCTCGTTATCTCTTCTTATGGCATCTGTAACTATCGGCTCAAGGTCGTAAAGCCTTATTTCTTTCTGTGCCTTTGCTTCCATGGCAGTACTGAAATAATAGCCAAATCTTCTGTTTATCGGGATTATCTGCTGCTGTATAAATGCCATCTTCTTACTCATAAGTGCATATGAAAGAAGTGAAAGCCCTGAGGCAACAAGCACAAGGACTATAAGTACAGGACCAAGGGTAAGCATTATGGAAGCAAGTCCTATAAGAGTAACAAGCTGCGTAAGTGCCTGCGCTGCACCTCTGATACTTCCCGCAATTGCATTCTGGTTATGTATGGCAAATACCGCTCTTTCTTTAAGGTCAAGATAATATGGGTCTTCAAGATATGAATACTCGATATTCATGATCTTTTCAGCCATCTTCTCTTCAAGCATATTTGCCACATATTCTCTCTTTACCGTAAGATACCTTGTTAAGGTATTTTCGATAAATTTCACAAGAACATTGTTAAGTACCGCAAGACCGCCAAAAAGCAGCAGCATCTCAGGTCTTTTTGCCCCTAAAAGCTCATCGATAAGAAGCTTTGGGATGATTATGTTAAGTATTATCTTTCCGCCTGATATTATTGAATTTAAAACAAGTACCAGGATATATAAAGGAGAAACCTTCCAGGTAAGCTTAAATAAATGAGCTAATTTTTTCATGCTGTTGCTCCCTCCTCCTGATAATATTTTCCCTGAACCACAAACATGTCGTAGTAGGTACCCTTCTTTTCCATAAGTTCCTCGTGGGTGCCGTACTCTTTTACGCCGGTTCCGTCAAAAAGAGCAATGTGGTCACAGAATCTCGTACTTGCAAGGCGGTGAGAAACGTAGATGGCCGTTTTGCCTTCCACAAGTCCTGAGAAGCTTTCGTAGATCTCAGCCTCTGCAAGTGCGTCAAGAGCCGCTGTAGGCTCGTCCATTATAACTACAGGAGCATCCTTATAAAGTGCCCTTGCTATTGCAAGCTTCTGACGCTCGCCGCCTGAAAAATCGGTTCCGTTCTCATCTATGACTTTTAGCATCATCTGGTCAAGGCCTTTCTCAAAACTCTTAACCTTATCTCCAAGGCCAACCTTTTCAAGTGCTTCCATTACTCTTGCATCATCCACATTTTCTCTGCTGCAGGCAACATTTTCGCGAATGGTAAATGCCAGGATATTAAAATCCTGAAAAACAGTTGAATATAAGGCATACAGGTTTTCTTTCTTAAGGTCGTTTATGTCCACGCCGTTAATGTAGATGTGTCCCTCATCAGGCGCATAAAGTCCGCACATTAGCTTAACAAGAGTTGATTTTCCGGCACCGTTTACACCAACGATGGCAAGCTTCTCGCCTTTATGAATGGTAAATGAGAAATCTTTAAATATATCCTTATCTGTATGAGGATATCTAAAGGTCACGTGGTCAAAGACTATCTCTATAGGGCCATCAAGAGGAAGCTCTTTATCTCCCTCTGTAAGGAGCTTATCATCAAGGAGCTTAAACATTGCATCAACATACTCGCCCTCATTACGAACAAGCATAAGGTTGTCGCCAAAAAGGTTAAGTACCTCCGAAAAGCTTACCATAAGCGCTGTGTACATGGTAAAGCTGCTTATAGGCATTCCTGCTACCGCCTTTTTTATAAGGATGTAGTACATGCACACATTTGTAAGGAGCAGGGTAAGTATGCCAAGAAGGCCAAGGACATACTTTCTATTTTCCACCATTCCAAAAAGCTTAACGTATGCATTTATCTCGTATTTTAAATTGTCTAAAAGTCTTTTTCTGAAATTAAAGATCCTAATATCTTTTCCGAAAGAAAAGTCCTGGCTTGTTTTCTTAAAATACTCTTTTCTTCTGCTTGCCCCCGCTATCTCTTCTTTCTTTGAATACTCAAAGTCGTGAGTCTTTGCAGAGACAAACATGAGCGTAAGCCAGTGGATTATGGCAAGAGCAAAAATCGCAGGATGTAAGCCTATAACCATAACGCTCATGACAATGATTACTATAAATCTTGCCGGGATCTTGGTGAACTTATCTATAATGCCCTCTACACCGTTATCATTGCTGTTGCCGGCGTTTAAAGCCTTATCATTCTTTTCCCAGAATGTGGCATCTTCCACATTTTTGTAATCCATGGTCTGAAGAACCTTACTTGTAAGAATAAGATAGCGCATACGCATACGCATGTTGTCTGCGCTTATACGCTGCGTAAGATAGGAAGAAAAGAATGTGACAATACCTGCACATAAAAAATAGATCGCCATAACCTTTACTAGCGGCCAAGCTGCATCCTTGCCGTATTTTTCAAGTGTTCCTATGGCGACCTTTGGTAAAAAGATCTCTTTAAAAGGAAGCACAGCCATAAAGATGGCAGTAAGTACCATCCAGAAAAGCTGACTTCTCTTCTCATTGTAAATAAAGCGTATAAGTCTTAAGACTACGCTAAATACGTTGTATTTTTCCCTCTTCAAAATACTTTACTCCCTCTGATATATAATATTGTTTACCGATTTAACTCGGCGAAGTATAGTATATCATGGGTTATTTGGTTATACAACATACTTTTGCTATTCTAATTTGTTTTTAATTACATATGTACCAGGTACATATGTAATTTTTTTACACAGGTACCTGGTACATATGTTATTCCAGTTCAAAACCGGCAAATTGTAAAAATCCATCCCCCGCAAAGGTAAAATACAGCGCGTTTACGCCGTCAGGCAGAGTGATGTCTTCATAGTCCTTTTTCCATACATTTGCATAGCCAACAGGTATCCTGCCAATGACTTCACCCTTGTAATTTGTTCGAACCTCCACAAAGCCCTTTGCGTAGCCCATGGTGGTAACGCCGATCCTCTTTACGCCCCTGCAGTCAAAGTACTTGTAGCCTGCAGTAGCGGAATTTCTCATGTTAGCAATATATGCAAGGCATTCCTGTCCGTCTCCACCTTCCTGGGTTACCTTTGGGAAGCGGTCGTCCATAAAGCCTGACCAGGGCACGTAGGTAACAGGAATATCTGTAAAAAGGTTGCAGCAGATATATGCAGGATACTCGCCTTTGCCGGGAAGCGCCTTAAGACCGCCGCAGCTTGTCATCTGTACCTGAGGAATAGTGCCGTCTGCATTTACGATTATCTTTTCAAAACACCCCTGTCTTGAATAGTTCGTTCCGTTTGTATGTCTGTGGTAAAAGACAAACCAGTCTTTTCCGATCTGAACGATGCTGCCGTGATTATTTGCTGTGTAGTATGCACACTCATCCGCCGGCTTATACGTGTCAATGCCGATATCGCCGCCGCTAATGATAACCCCGCCATACTTAAAACCGGCCTTTGGGTTCTTGCTTACCGCATAGCAAAGCTCGTGGCAAACCTGAGAAGAATATACAAAGTAGTAGGTATCTCCTATTTTTCTGATGGAGGGAGCCTCAAAAAAGGCGTGGTTTTCAAAGCCTGTTCCTTCGCTGTAGCAATTGCCCGGGGCAATAAATACAGGCTCTTCTTCTACCGTAAGCATATCAGGGCCAAGAACGGTGCACATGGCGCCGTGTCTGCTTGTATCTCCCATGGCACAAAAACCGGTATAAAGGTAGGTTTTATCACCTTCCGTAAGAACTCCGGGGTCAAACTGCGGCTCGTCTCCTTCCTTTTCTCCAAGCCTTGTGCCATCTTTATAATGCACATAACCGTAAAACTCATACTTTCCCGCAGGTGTATCGCTTACGCAAACCGACACAAAACCCACATTTGAAAGTACATAATAAAGATAGTACCTTCCGTCAGGTCCAACCGTAACATCAGGTGCGTAAAGATTTCCCTGAAGGTCCGTATTATACGGGTCCTGGTCCTTTCTGTAGATAACGCCCTCGTAACGCCAGTTTCCAAGGTCATTTACGGGCGCCGACCAGCACACATAATCTCCCATACAGTACACGCATCCGTTAAATCTGTCATGTGACCCGTATACATACACTCTGTCGCCAAACACATACGGCTCGCCATCAGGTACATATTCCCACGACGGTAAATACGGATTTTTAACATAATTTTCCATAAAATGATCCTCCAATGATTTATAATGAAGTTCTGCTCCATGCTTCGCATGTCCAGAACAAAGATGTCCCTAAGCCTGAAACCGAGTTTCCGGCAAAGGGTCATCTTTACATATGTAAAAATTCTTTATTGTTTTCAAGAAGGTCGTAGATCCCGTCTTCAGAAAGAACTCCCCTCTTTATTCCTTTTGGGACTTTGCCGTTTTCATCAGCTTCAAAATCTGCCTTAAAGTCAGGGCTTTCGTAATAATCTGAAAGGTTTTTGATCTCAGATTGAAATTCAAGAAGTTCTTTTGCGCTGCCCGGAAGCGCCTCAATTAGTTCTAAAGCCCTGTCAAAGACAGCCTCCATTTCCATAATGCGCACTATCCTTTCAAACACCGTCTTAAACCTTTTTAAATTAAATATCATAAATGAAAACTTTTCGCCGTCAGCCATATTAAAAGAAACAATAGGCAAAGCTTTCATGTAGGAAAAGCTAACAATCTCAGTATACGGTATCCTTAGATTCCTGAACCTTGCTTCCACAGTTACCTTATTTGTCCTGTAGGTCATGCTCTTATCATCAAAAAACAGAGCGCCTCCAAGAAGACCATAGTGGCAGAAACTGCAAATAAATGGCACGATCCCTTTTTTATTGCCGGCCATGATAATCCCTCCCCATTTTCTATCAAATTTTGATCACAACTTTGTTTCTTCCTGTTTCTTTAGCCTCATAAAGAGCCTCATCCGCTCTTTTTACAAATGATTCCGGATCATCACCCGGGCGAAACTGCGTTACTCCAAAGCTCATGGTTACATGTCTTGCGGTAACAAAGCAGTTTTCATCGATCTTTTTTCTAATGAATTCCGCAAAAGCAGCTGTTTCCTTTGCATCAGCATTAGGCAGGATACATATAAATTCCTCTCCGCCCCAGCGCCCGAAAATGCGGCCTTCATACAGTTCGTCCTTTATAAGATTTACCGTAGCCCTTAATACAAGATCTCCCACATCATGTCCGTAAGTGTCATTGATGTTTTTAAAATGATCTATATCCATAAAGATAATACCTGCAGGAGTTTCTCCGTTTCCGCATATCTGTATGGTCTCATCAAGTTTATGTTCAAGCTCCCATCTGTTATAGATCTTTGTGAGCCTGTCGGTGTAGGCAACTTTTCCAAGTTCCTTATTGGATTCCTGCAGTTCTTCCGACATCTTCTCAAGGAAATGAAGGATTCTTTCCGTAAATGGGATATACTCCCTCTCATCCTCTTTTTCATCGGATTTATCTTCCTTAACGCAAGGCCTGATCATGTTTTCAATTCCGTCATCTTCAGAAAGCCCCACTGCCACAAGGGCGCTATTAAGCACGCCGCCCATAGACCCCATTATAAACACTTCGGCATACCCTACGGATGTAGCAGCCTGAGGTGCATAATCCATGAAACAGCTTATTTCTCTTTGTGCCATATTTTTCAGAAATCGAACTCTATTGCCGCATTCAAAAAGAAGTACCGCTTCAGGCTCAAATTCTTTAAGTCCATTAACCGAATGTTCCACAACCTTAAACAGGTTATCCGGATCTCCGTATGAAAGCCTGAAAGAATCTCCCTTATTTACATCTGCAGTAAAGATTATCTCCCCGTTTTTTCCGCAGCCCGACGGAACCCTTGCGAGCATGCACTCTCCTTTTCCAAACACAAGCGGAAATTCGCAAACATTCTGAACAAAATAATTATTAGGGGTAACGTTAAGATATTTATGATAGACTTCCACCGCCGGCTTTCCATCGATGGTAGTTACGATATTATCGTCTTCTGTTCCTGTAATACGCATCTTTTTGCCTATTTCCTTAAATCCAAGGCAGTTATCCATAAAAAGACGTAAAGAATCACTTATAAATATTATGGCAACTATACCGTTTGGATAGGCCTTATCTCCGTACACTTTTGCCGTATTAAGAGCCCTGATGCTGCGCCCTGCCTTTGCCCCGAACACCGGAAGCTCATGGTGGCTGAACTCATCTGTAAATGTATGGATTATGTTGCTGTTACAGGAATAATTAAGCATAATACATCTTGCCTGAGGGACAACAAAAAGGCCGCTGTCGATGATACGGCCCGCTTCAAAGCCCGTAGACTCGCTCATATCAAAAGAAAGTTCAAGAAGGGTGGTTTTTTCAAAATATGTAACATTAAGTTCAATAGGTCTGTGACTGATATCGTACTTATCATCCGCGATATTTGCACATGTAATACCTGTAAGGCACGCCCTGTCAAGGTTTTCTCTGATATATTCCACGTACAGATCGTCATCCGCATCGGTCTTAGGATTATTTAGCTGTATAAGCACGCCTCGTGATGAGGTATATTCCGGACTGTCTTTAATCTGAGTAACAATCGTCTCAAGTTCACCAAACTCATGAAAAAAATACTTTCTCTGAATCATACTACCCCCCTAAGTTTTTCACTCTCATACAGATAATTATATTATTTCTTCATCGTCAAAACAAGCAATTTTGACATTATGGCTACGCCTTCTTCTTCCCCTTTACACATGTACCTGGTACATATGTAACGTGGAGATAGGGAGCGACCGCGCCAGGGATTTGTTCGACGCGAAGAGTTTTTTCGTGGGCAACTGCCCCGTGGATGGGTGGAATATGTACTTTCCCGGGTAGGAAGATAGTTTAAGGAATGTGAGCCTTGAAGGGCTTGCCCTGAAAGGAAAGACACAAAAGAAGGGACATTGAAACAACTGTTTCAAAATGGCCCTTTTTTGTGTCGACACCTGACAAACGCAGTTTGGCAGGTCACATTCCGTATTTCTGTTTACATCCCATCCCGAGAGCCGTCGGTAACGCCCGACGGTCGAGAGGGGTTAACTTGCCCTAAGAAAAAATGATGAGAGGAGAAAAATCCCGCCCGGCAGGGAGCGACCGTCCCCTCCCAAAAGCACCTTAGGTCAGCCAAGTCTGCCGGAGATGGCATTTCTCATGAATTCCTCCTGCTCATCAAGGAAGGCGTCACTTAGGGCCGCATTAAGGCTGTCATCAAAGTTGACCCTTACCTCAGGTTCTTTCCTAAAGAAGATGGTATTTACCTTACCCGGGGCCGATGGCAAAAGCTCCGGAATAGTCTCATTATTGGGGTCACCCGTCCTTGCAAAAGCCATAAATGTCTTAAAGACCTGATCTTCCATGGCTTCAGTTACTCCCGGCTCATTTAGCCCCGGAGCCTTTTCGGTGGTATGGAAAAAGAAGCCCAGGTCATTACCGTGAAGCGGGCTTACGCCCCCAAGCATCGGCATATCCTGATCAAAAACGTACTCATAGGTGCAGGAATTAAGGGCTGATCTTTTCTTTACGTAAGCCTTAGCGTAGTACCTGAAAAGATAATCGGCTGAGATCACATCTATAAGGGGTCTTGCAGGGTACGCCTCTTTAAAGATCGGAATTATCTTATCTGCAAGCTCTTTTCCAAATTCCGCTTCCACCCTCGCTCTCATCTCATCATCGCTCATTTTGTGTTTCTCGTATGCGTAAGACTTTGTAGCGTTAAACTCACCAAAAGTAGTACCAACAAAAAGAGGAATATTTTTTGTTTCCTCTCTAAAGCCCGCATAACTCGGGTCTCCCATATAATAATAGTTCTTTGTTGGCGTTTCTCCTGTATTAAAGCCCTTAAACTTCATCTCTTTTCGCATCTTTGCTGCCGCCGCAAAAAGCTTATCAAGCGAAACTTCCGAAAGTTCACTTATATCCTTACATCCCGTTTCTTTCATAAGGTATTCGCCCATAGCTTTGCCGCTTCCGTGGTTATCGCACATAGACTCACTTTGAACGCCTGACATGATAACACCTTTATGAAATAGCCCGTCTGCTGCCGGTGTCTGCAGTATGGTAGTAACCTTCATGCCTCCGCCTGACTGTCCAAAAAGCGTAACATTTCCCGGGTCTCCGCCAAACTTTTCTATGTTTTCATGCACCCACTTAAGGGCAAAGACCATATCTGCGATGCCCTGATTTGCTGAGTTCTTGTACTCATCTCCAAAATCAGAAAGATCGCAGTACCCAAGTATATTAAGTCTGTGATTTACAGATACGCAGACAGCATCGCCGCATTTGGCTATATTTTCCCCGGTGCAAAGTCCGTCTTCAGAAGAAGAACCAAAGCTCATACCGCCTCCGTGAAGCCAGACTACTACAGGCCTTTTGGCGCCGTCAAGCCCCGGTGTCCAGATATTAAGGTTTTGACACTCTTCGCTCTTAACCTCAAGATGCCTGTCAAAATCAATACTGTGATCAAGGGCAGGAGCCTCAATAACAGGACAGGCATAGTTAAAGTTAGTGCATTCAAGTACCCCGTCCCAGGTAAACCTTTGCGGGTCTTTAAACCTTTTTGCCCTTGCGTAAGGTATCCCCTTAAATGTATATACATCATCAAACATAAACCCATGCACTCTGCCGCAGTCAGTCTCAACTATCGGGGCATCGTGCTCATACATAAACTTTTTTGCCATATAAGTACCTCCATAAACCTTAATAAGAATATACCCGCAGACTGCCTATGCCGCCTGCAGGTATATCCTGACTTAATTCCAATGATCAATAATCCCAAATGTAAAAACCTATTTAAAAACCTTTAAAAGGAACTGTACCATTGCTTTTCTCCAGAAAGTCCAGTCGTGAATGCCCGGTACATGATAAAAATCTATAGGTAGTCCGTATTTTTCGCGAAGCGTCTTCATATTCTCCACGTCATCATCATACATACGAACATCCTGCTCGCCGATACCAAGGAACATATATCTGTATGTATTTACGAACTTTTCTTTATTAAAGAGGATATCCGAGTAGTCATCCTTGTTATCTTTTATCTTAAATGCTGCCGAGAAAATACCTGCATTTCCAAAAACCTCAGGGTGATGGAATACCGTGTACTGAGTCTGGAAACCACCCATTGAAAGGCCTGCCATAGCACGCTCAAATTTATCTGAAACAGTGCGGTAATTAGCATCAACAAACGGCACTATGTCATTTACCATTTCATCAGAAAGCGATCCGATAGCATTATCTGAGCTGCCGTCAGGGTAAAATGCATATCCGCAGGCCATAACAACAATGCATTCTGCTGCTCTTCCGTCTGCGATCATGTTGTCAAGAATGTTCCAGACTTTGCCCTGCCATATCCAGCCTGTCTCGTTTTCTCCGCCTCCATGCTGAAGATAAATAACAGGATAACGCTTGCCGCTCTTTTCATATCCGTTTGGAGTATAGATATAAAGCGGCTTAACAGCCCCGCATACACTTGACTTGTAGGAGCGAAGGTGCACGCTGCCGTGAGGCACATCCTTAAGATAGTAATCATCAAAATCAGGGTCTTCCATCTCAAAGTAGTTCTCATTTATAAATGAGCCAAAGCCCACATTTCCGATAGGATTCACTACTTTTGTGCCGTTAATGAAGAAATCGATATAGTAATAACCCGGACCCACATTATCAACATCAGCTGCGTAATATTCCTCGTTAATGCGGGAAAGAGTCACTTTTCTGCCGTTAAACTCTGCTGTGATATCTGCATCTGCGTCGGTCTTGTAATAGAGCCTGATCTTGCCCTGGCCAAGAACTTCGATAGCCTTAGGCACGCTAACGTACTTTCCTGCAGGCTTTCCGTTCTCATCTACCGCGCGGTCGATCTTAAAGTTCATAGGATCGTTAAAGTAAACGTTAGACTCCATAGCCTGGTTTCTGTCGGTAAAGATGTAAAGCGGGCCCTTCTTGCCGATAGGCGAAGCAGGTCTTCTTGCCGCCGTGTTCTTTGTCGACTCATAATGAGGAAGACTTGCATCTTTAAAGATGAGCTGCGCGTAATCGCAAAGGCAATGTCTCCAAGGAGCCCACTCATGGAAGCCCTCATACTCTTTTCCAACAGCATTTACACCGATTGCCTTAAGCTCTGATACTGTCCTTGCGTTAGCCTCTGAAAGACCCTCGTACTTGCCTGCTCCAAGGAAAACAGCTCCAAATGTGATATCCTTTTCTTTGATACCGTCAAGTACGTTTGTGAAAGGACCTGAAAATACGCCCACATAACCAAAAATGTCAGGATGCTTTACCGCAGTCCTTGCCGCCTGGGCAGAGCCAAGTGAAAGCCCTGCTATAGCAGTATTTTCGCGGCCTGTCTTAACTCTGTAGCGTTTCTCGATAAATGGCATACAATCGTAAATAAGCTCTGAGTCAAAGTCTCCCGGAAGGAAAGTAACGTCTTCTCCCGGTCTGAATGCATAGCCCGCATTCATAACGATCACCATTTCCTCGCACTTGCCCTCTGCAATGAGGTTATCAAGGATATAGTTTGCCTTGCCGTGCCAGATCCAGCCAGTCTCACTCTCTCCTACACCGTGCTGCAGATACATAACAGGGTAACTCTTATCGCTTTCCTCATAACCTGCGGGAGTATATACAAGAGCAGTCTTTGTTCGGCTGTTTTCGCCCGACTTATACATCTCGTAGTGAACGGTTCCGTGAGGCACATCTTTTCTTAAATAGAAATCCTCCACATCTTCAGGAACATCCACAAAATCAGTATTTTCAAAGCATCCGTAGCAAAGCATTCCGTCAGGGTTACCCGCCTGAACGCCGTCTACAAAATAATGGAAATAATGGAAGCCGGAAGGCATAGCCACATCCTTTACAAACCAGCCGTCATCCTGTTTAATAAGGGCGATCTTATCTCTCTTAAAAGTGCCGCTCATACCTGCCACTTCAACTGTCTTTGCATTTGGTGCAAAGAAAGAAAAACGTACAGTGTTGTCGGTAAACACTTCGGTTCCGGGGCGCTTGTCCACATATCTTAATGTTTCGATAGAACCCGCGGAAGTGATCCCCATATTAAGAGGATTGTAAAACAGTGCATGAGCTTTAAGTGCCAAGTTCTTATTCTTTGTCATCTTTATTCTCCTCCATCAAATCTTTTTTCAAAAAACTTTTCAAAAAACAATTGATACGAATTGCTCCGTTTATTCAACTTTATCGATCATACCGTAAGCTATATTTCTTACTCTGTGGTGAATGTATTCCTCGTCGTTTGGTACCATGTTGTGCATGTATGTAAGACATACCTTTTCCTTCGGATCGATGGAAATATAGGTTCCCATAAAGCCTGTCCAGCCAAACTCTCCAACAGAAGTACTTGATACCCTTGCAGGGTCGATAAGAGTTCTAAATCCAAGACCGTAGCCATAGCCATCAAGGTAAGAATTCTGAAAATCCTTAAGCTGAACATCGCTTAATGCATTCTGTCTCATAAGATCGATGGTCTTAGCGCCGATTATGTTCTCGCCCTTGAATTTTCCGCCGTTTGCAAGCATTGTTCCAAATACGGAATAATCATGGACAGTGGAAATAATGCCTGCTCCGCCGCCCTCGTAAATTGCTTCCGGCTCAAGGCGATTATCAAACATACCGCTTGTTGGCTCCATGGTACCGTCCTCATGACGGATATAAGGAGTTACAAGGTTTTTACGCATGTCGCCTTTAAATCTGTAGGCTGTATTTTTCATGCCAAGAGGCTTAAAAATGTTCTCCTCCATAAACTTGCTTACAGGCATGCCGGAAACCTCAGCAATGAGGCCTGCTACAAGTTCGTGACCAAATCCGTAAAGCCAGTGCTCACCCGGGTCAAAGCAAACAGGAACCTGAGCCATTGCTCTTATATCGTCTCGTAATGAGTAATTCCAGCCCATGGAATTTTCAAGTTCTTTTCTTACTTCAAACATCCTTCTGTGAGTATAATCCGTGCCGCCGTATCCGATTCCCATAGACATGGAAAGGCAGTCGCGAACCTGAATAGGTCTTTTAGCAGGACGGATCTTAACAGAACCATCCTCATTTGTCTCAGCCACCATGGTATTTTTCCACTCAGGAAAATACTCGTAAATAGGATCCTGAAGAAGGAATTTACCTCTTTCGTACAGCATCATAAGTGTTGTACAAACTATGACCTTTGTAAGTGAATACTGTCTGAAAACCGACTTTTCGGTGATTGGTTTCTTTTTTTCAAGATCTGCATAGCCTGCATATCTTTCGTAAAGAACCTCGCCGTTTTGTGTAAGTCTTACGCCGCAGCCTGCCGGGCCTCTTTTAATGTTCTCCTCAATAAAAGCGTCCATATCTTTTGCTGTGCTCATTTTTGTAATCCCCCTTTGATTTTTAAAATAGCGGAGGGAAAAAGCACCCTCCGCATTTTATTTTAGCAGTTTAGCAAGAAATAATCTTTGTCTCTTTATTAGAATTTAGTGTATTTTTTTTAGGTAATTTTTTGCCGACTTTAGCATTAGCTATTTAGTACCCATACTTCTCATTGATTATGGTATCGGAAGCTTCCTGGCACTTGTCAAGGAGCTCATGAGGATCGTTGTCTTTGTAGAAAGTAAGGTTGTTTATAAAGTCAATAACAGGACCCGTAAGGATCTCTGACCAGTATCTGAATTCACCCGGTGCTATAGAATCCATGCAGTACTCAGGATCTGTGATAGTAATGGCATTCATATCTTTGTTGTTCTTGTACTCATCACATTCAGCTACAGGATTAAAGTAGGTAGGATAACCGATGCGGTCTGACCATGCATAAACTGCTGTATCCTTAACATTTTCCGTGCCGTTTCCGTAATGCCACCAGTAAATGAATCTTTCTGCTGCAAGAGCTTCCTCATCAGTGCAGTCCTGACAGATAAAGAAACACTGTGTATTTGCAGGAGCCTGCTTTCCGCCCTCAGGAGTCTCGATAAGGGTTGTAACGCCGTAGTTCATGTTGTATTTGTGAATATCTGCAAGTACCCAAGGTCCGTCAACATACATACCAACCTGACCTGCGATAAACATTGAAACGATGTCGCCCTCTACAGGGTTGTAACCTGCATCAAACTGGTAGTTAAACCATTTAACAAAGTCTACATAGCCCTCATTGTCCTTAAAGTGAGCAACCCACTTGTCATTCTCTTTTGTGATCTGCTCGCCGCCAAACATCTGCATAAGACATGCAACAGCGCCGTAGTTGGTGTAGGAAAGGCCCGAACCGTATACATGGTTATCGGCATCTGTCATCTTTTCCGCGTATTCTGTCCACTGCTCGTAGGACTGCGGCGGAGTCTCAGGATCAAGACCTGCTTTTGCAAAAAGGTCTTTGTTCCAGTAAACAACGTAGTTTGAAATCTGGAATGGGATTCCGTAAAGACCTGAGTCTGTCATAAGTGCATCAAGATAAGAAGGAACGAAATCTTCTTTCTTCATGCCGGTATCTGCAAAAATGTTGTCAAGATTTCTTACTTCGCCTTCGTATAAATATTTCTCCGAGCAGCTTCCAAGGATAAGAGCAGGTGTCTTGTTTGCTGCCATTGCAGGAGTTATCTTGTCTCTGAAATCAGATGTTGAGTCCATCTCAACAGTGATCTTCCACTTGTTCTCTTTGTTGAACTTTTCAACCATCTCTATAAGAACCTGAGCATCAGATCCTGTCCAGCCGTTCCAGAACTGGATGGTAACAGGTTTTGTGTCTCCATCTGATGAAGCCTTGTCATTTGCGCTGCCGCCGGCATTTCCCCCACCGGACTTACCACAGGCAACAAGAGAAACAAGCATGATACATGCAAGTAATAAAGATAGTGTTTTTTTCATTTATTTGTCCTCCATACATTATATATTTTGCCAAAACGCTATTTCGTTTTAGCAACCTTACAGTATTTATATTATTACTAACGCAATATAAAGTCAACAGCATTTTTGCTAAATTATTTAGCCCTTTAATCCCGATGTCGCAGTTCCCTCAACAAAGTACCTCTGACCAAAGATATAAAGGAGCATCATAGGTATCACAGAGATAAACGCCCCCGCAAATGCGGTACCGTACTGAAGGCTTGTCTCAAGGAAAAGAGCGATTCCGTTTGCAAGTGTACGCATTTTTGGCGTAGTGGTCATAAGGAGCGGCCAAAGAAGATCGTTCCAGGCTCCGTTTATACCAAGTACCAGGTTTGTAACTATAGT